>Ga0075158_10000019_pt1 | contig 118093 bp, 88 predicted proteins | sample JI91814BDNA_FD_70968 | JGI IMG/M metagenome (GOLD analysis project Ga0075158, IMG submission 70968) | Wastewater effluent complex algal communities from Wisconsin, to seasonally profile nutrient transformation and Carbon sequestration -... | ecosystem: Engineered > WWTP > Effluent > Algae... | reverse complement strand
GAAGATCAAAGCTACCAAGTGAGCGTTCGCGAAGGGGATATGGTCGAAGTGGACACACCACTTTTTGAAATTGATCCCGCCCCCTATCAGACTGTTTTAGAGCAAGCACGTGGTAACTTAGAAGCCAAGAAGGCGCAGCTCGCACGACTCGCCGCAGACTTCGAGCGAGCTGATCGCTTGCATCGAACAAAAGCGATTAGCGATGCCGAGTATGACGTGGCTGTGTCCAATCGGGCTGAAAATCTCGCCCAGATTGCAACTCTAGAGGCGCAGGTCAAACAAGCGGAGTTAGATCTGAAGTTTACAAAAGTGGTCGCTCCGATTCGCGGTGTGTTGGGGCGGACGTTATTGACACCAGGTAACTTGGTGAGTGCCGATAGCACCTTGTTGTCGACCATTGTTTCCAATGATCCAGTTCATGTTTATTTCGAGGTCGACGAAAACTCATTTTTGGCGTATCTCGACAAAGTGAGATCGGGGGAGCTTGACGATCCGCGCAAGGTAGAGACGGTCATTCAAATGGGCTTAGGTAATGAAGAGGGGTTTCCACACGCGGGTAAGATCGACTTTATCGAACCATCGAATAATTCGCGTACCGGGACAACCGTACTGCGTGGAAGCTTTCGAAATCCGGCTGGCATTTTGAAGCCAGGATTGTTTGCGCGAGTGCAAGTTGCCTTCAGTAGAGAGCAGCCCACCTTGGTTGTACCGACAGTAGCCTTAGCGATGGATCAGCAGGGAAGGTATGTATTTGTTGTGACGCCAGATATGAAGGTCGAGCGAAGAAGTGTCAAGGTTGGAACGATTCAAGGCGCGATCACAACGATAGCCGAAGGGCTGAGCGAATCTGAAAAGGTCATCGTGTCGGGGCTCCAGCGAGTGAGACCGGGCGTCTCGGTGACCATCGACAGTTCCGCAAAACAGGCTGGCACTAAGGCACCGCCTTCAAGTGACAAGGCTGCGACGGAGGTTCGCTCGTGATTTCAAATTATTTTATTGAACGACCGGTCGCGGCGAACGTAATTGCCATTCTTACGATTATTTTTGGAGCAGTGGCCGCCTTTACGCTGCCGGTCGAGCGTTATCCAAACATTACGCCACCCACGATTCAAGTCACGGCTGTTTATCCAGGTGCCAACGCACGTGTGGTCTCGGAAACGGTGGCGGCTGTCTTAGAGCAACAGATTAATGGCGTCGAGGAAATGCTCTACATGTCGTCGACTTCCTCTTCCAACGGTGCTTACTCTTTGACGATCACGTTTAAGGTAGGGACCGACTTGGATCAAGCTCAAGTTTTGGTGCAGAACCGGGTGGCACTTGCCGAGCCGTTGCTCCCATCGGAAGTTCGGCAGCAAGGTTTATCCGTAAAGAAACAATCGACCAATATCTTGTTGGTCGCTTCGTTGACTTCGCCCGACAAAACCTTTGATAGTTTGTTTCTTTCGAACTATGGCAACTTGAGATTGCGGGATGAGTTGAGCCGTGTGGAGGGGGTCGGTGAGGTAATGGTCTCTGGCAGTGGTCCCTACAGCATGCGTGTGTGGGTGAACCCTACCAAGTTGGAAGCGCGTGGGCTTACCTTCCAAGATCTTCTGTTTCAACTGAGACAACAGAACATTCAAGTAGCAGCTGGTCAGATCGGTCAACCACCCATCAGTGACGAGCAAGATGTGCAGATGAGTGTCACGGCGATGGGCCGCTTGACCGAGCCGGAGCAATTTGAATCGGTCATTATCAAGAACTCTGGTAACGGGGAGCTTACTTATCTGCGGGATGTGGCGCGAGTCGAACTTGGAGCACAAGCCTACGATAGTTTTGCTCAGCGGGGTGGGATCGATTCGGCGAGTGTGCTTATCTATCAGTTGCCTGGTGCGAACGCGATAACTGTTGCGGCTAATGTCAAAGAAGCGCTCAAGAAACTGGCTGAGAGTTTTCCAAAGGGGATGCAATATGATATCCCGTTTGATACGACCACTTATGTCGAGTCGGCGATTAAGGAAGTTTATAAAACGCTGCTGGAAGCGGGCGTATTGGTTTTGATTGTGATCTTGGTCTTCATTCAAGATTGGCGAGCCGTTTTGATACCGGCAACAACCGTTCCGGTGACGATTATCGGAGCGTTTGCGATCATGCCCTTCTTGGGTTTCTCGATCAATCTGCTTACGTTGTTCGGTATGGTATTGGCGATTGGGATTGTGGTCGATGATGCCATTGTGATTGTGGAGAATGCTGCCCATCATATTGAAAAAGGGGAATCGCCAAAACAAGCCACGAAATTAGCGATGAGAGAAGTGACGGGGCCGGTGATTGGAATCACAGCGGTGTTAATGGCCGTGTTTGTGCCGACGGTTTTCTTGGGTGGTATCACCGGCGAATTGTATCGTCAGTTCGCATTAACGATTGCTGCGACGGCCTTTATCAGCGCGATCAATGCGTTGACATTAAAACCAGCTCAATGTGCTAGTTGGCTAAAACCACCAAAGGCAAAACGGTTCTTTTTATCGCGTTGGTTCAATACGGCTTTTCGCTGGGTTGAAGGAATCTATGCGGGAATCGTGCGTTGGTTGATTCGGCTGTGGTACGTGATGGTGGTGGCTTTTGTGGTCACGATTGCGGGAACTGCGTATTGGTATACCAAGTTGCCAACAGGCTTTTTGCCATCTGAAGATCAAGGATATCTGATCACAGCCGTTCAGTTGCCTGACGGAGCGTCTCAGAACAGAACCCAGGAAGTCATCGAAGAGATGAACGCGATCTTGGCTGATGCTCCTGGCGTGGAAACTTGGTTTACGTTGGGTGGTATGTCTTTGCTGGAGGGGAGTCAGTCCTCGAACGCGGCTACGGTTTTTGTACGCATGACTTCGTTTGAGGAACGCCATGCTGAATCGCTGCAACAGCACAGAATTGTGGAAGATTTATCGATGCGTTTCGCGTCGATCAAGGATGCGTTCATCTTGGTGATTACGCCGCCGGCCATTCAGGGGTTGGGAATGAGTGGTGGGTTTGAAATGCAGGTGGAGGATCGCGGGGGTGTGGGGTTAAGTGAGCTCCAAGCTGCCATCGAGAAGGTTCTGGCACGGGCTGCCACTGAAAAAGATCTGTTACGCGTCAGTTCCACGTTTCGAGCGGGCGTCCCTCAGTTGTTCGCGGACATTGATCGCGATCGGGCGATGAAAATGCAGGTGCCTGTGAGTGACGTGTTTACCACAATGCAGGCCGCTCTTGGTTCCGCTTATGTTAACGATTTCAATAAGTTCGGACGAACCTATCGAGTGACGGTGCAAGCAGAACCAGAGTTTCGAGATGAAGTGGACGATATCCGCAAACTCAAAGTCCGCAATGCAGGTGGAGAGATGGTTTCGTTGGGCAGCGTGATGACGATTCGCGATTCATTTGGGCCGCAGATCATCCGCCGATTCAATCTATATCCGTCGGCCACAATCACCGGTTCTGCCTCAATGGGAAAGAGTTCGGGTGAAGCCTTGCAGATTATGGAGAAATTGGCTCGCGAAGAGTTTCCAGACACGATCGGCTATGATTGGAGTGGTGTTTCTTTACAAGAGAAAAACTCTAAGGGGGAAGAAGTTTATATCTTCGCTTTAGCGGTGTTGTTGGTTTATTTGATTCTGGCGTTCTTGTATGAAAGCTGGATTCTTCCCATCGCCGTGATTTTGGTGGTACCGTTGGGATTGTTGGGAACGGTGGCGGCGGTAGCGCTGGTGAAAATGGATAACAACATTTATGTGCAAATCGGAGTGGTGTTGATTATCGCACTAGCGAGCAAGAACGCGATTTTGATTGTCGAATTCGCGCGAGAGCTTCATCATCAAGGGCAATCCATCATCGACGCCAGTGTGAATGCGGCTCGGGCTCGGTTCCGGCCGATCTTGATGACTTCGATCGCCTTTATTCTAGGTGTGTTTCCCTTGGTGTTCGCGGAGGGGGCCGCATCCGCAAGCCGGCGGGCGTTGGGAACTGCAGTTTGCGGAGGAATGATAACGGCTACTGTTTTGGCGGTACTGTTTACTCCAGTTTTCTATGCCATTTGCCAATGGATAGCAGATGGAGGCTTCTGGGCCAAGAAAATCAAGCCAACAAAGCCTGAAGTGTAGGCCTAATTGGGAGGTAGGGGGAGCTAGGCCGAATCCCCTCCCCTGCTCCGTTGTTATGCCGCCTGCTTGGTTCAATGGCTGGTTGTTTGTGGCCTTGTGTTCATGCTAAAACATGGCATAGCTGCTTGACGCGAGCAAGCAGCATGTTGCCTATCTCACAATCGGCATGGAGATCCCGCGAGGAGCCCACCAAGGAGACAAGGATGGCCAAGACGAAACTGTTCGTGTTGGATACGAACGTGATTCTGCATGATTCTCAATGTCTTTATTCGTTCCAAGAGCATGACATTGCTATCCCCATCACCGTGATCGAAGAGCTCGATCAATTCAAGAAAGGGACGAGCGATATCAATTTCCATGCTCGCCAATTCTTGCGAAGTTTGGACGAAATCGCCGGGGACTTGTTGGAGGGTGATGGAGCTCCGCTTGGAGAAGGTCGTGGACGGATACGCGTCGCGTTGGCTCAGCAATTTGATCCGAAGGTCGAACAGGCTTTTATTCAAGATATACCCGATCATCGTATTTTGAATACAGCCTTAGTTCTGAGCAAAGAGGAGCCAGATCGGGCAGTTATCTTAGTTTCAAAAGATACGAATGTTCGCATCAAGGCCAAGGCTCTGGGAATTGTCGCTCAAGATTTTACTACGGACAAAGTCAAGAATTTCGATACGCTTTATACTGGCAAGCGTCATCTCAAGATTGACGATCCTCTGCTCGATTCTTTTTTCAATGGAGAAGGGAGTCCAAATGCAGATGAGGTACCGTTTATCGAGTCGCCAGTCGCCAACGAAAATTTCATTTTGCGATCGACGTCGCGATCGATACTCGCCAGCTATAAGGTGGGAACGAATCGGTACCAAAAAGTTGAAAAGATCAAGTGTTATGGGATCTCACCTCGCAATGCGGAGCAATCGTTCGCGTTAAATGCGTTGATGGATGACACCGTGCGATTGGTGACCTTGGCTGGGCGTGCTGGGACCGGCAAAACACTCTTGGCTTTGGCATCGGCACTTCAGCAACGTCGCAACTTTCGTCAAATCTTGTTGGCCCGACCCATCGTGCCGTTAAGTAATAAAGATATCGGTTTCTTGCCAGGCGACGTGAATGCCAAATTGGATCCCTACATGCAGCCGTTGTATGACAACCTCACCGTGATCAAAGGTCAGTTCGACGAAAACGATGCTGAACGGAAGAAGATTCAGCAAATGCAAGAGACGGATAAGCTATTGATTACCCCGTTGGCTTATATTCGCGGCCGCAGTTTGCAGAAGATATTCTTCATTGTGGATGAGGCTCAGAATCTAACGCCGCATGAAGTGAAGACAATTATTACGCGGGCAGGTGAAGGGACAAAGATTGTCTTTACGGGAGATATTCGGCAAATTGATCATCCGTACCTCGATGGTCTGTCCAACGGTTTGACCTACTTGATCAACCGTATGAAAGGACAAGCGATTTATTCGCATGTCACGTTGGAGAAAGGCGAACGTTCGCTATTGGCCGATCTAGCTGCAGAGTTGTTATAAAAAAAGGGTCGACTCGATTTCGAGTCGACCCTTAATATTTTTGCGACAGTGGTAACCTTGGATCGCCAGCCATGTTGGCGATCCAAGCTTTACTTCTTGGCAACATAAACTTGCTTGGCAGTGATGGAGAACAAATCGACCGCTTCGTCGAATGTGGCTGAGCCTGTAACGACAACCACGTCCCCTTCTTTGACATTCAGTAGGTCGGCTGCGCTGTAAGGATGTGGATTTCCTTTATCGTCGACAAGTCGAACTTGGGCCATGGCAGCGTTTTCAGCGCGATGTTTGCAAAAGGGGCAATCATCGGGTTTGTGATTTGGATCGCCGCCATGTTCATCTTCGATAATATCCGTCACGATGAAGATGGATTTGTTTTTCTCAAAAGGATCGAGATCGCGAGCCTTAATGACTCCGCGGATAACGACATCTGTTGTTTCGGCGATCTTTTCTTTGGCTTCCGCAATGGTTTTAGGACTTGCAGGCTCTTGAGCGGAAACCAACGAAACCTTCAGTGAATTGAGTTTTTGGGCTTCGCTTGATTCACAGCCGGACCAAAATCCAACTTGGGAAAAAAGCAGTAAGGCAAGAATCCAGCTTGGCTTTACTTGTTGCTGCATGATTCAATTCTCCGTTTACAATATCGTTTTGTCGCGGTACCGATGCCCTTTGAGAATTGGCGACTTATTCGACCTTAGCCAGCTTCTTCAAGGTTACGATCAATTTGTCGACCTGCTCAGATACATCGGTATATTTGGTTTCGCCATCACCGTGCATCGCACCATCAACCTTAGAGAAGGCATCCATCAACCCATCTTGAGTTGCCTTGAGTTCGGTTGCATCCGCTTCCGAGAGTGAAGCTTTCTTGCCAGCGCTTTCAAGCACGAGGATGATATGTCCTATTTCGTGCAATGGGTCATGGGCCTTTTCTGGATCATTGGCTGCAAAGGCTTCGGAGATGGTCTTCTGCAAGGAGATGATTTCTTTAGTGGCGTCCGCTAGGCTCAGGTTGCTGTGGTCATGAGCCCCTTCTTTGGCATGATCAGCATGGGTTTCACCTTCTTTGTGTTCATGATCATGGTCATGGTCATGTTCTTCGGCTGCGCCAGACTTTTTGGGTGGCTCTTGGGTAACAGGTTTGTTGTCGCAGCCCGAGGTCCAAGCGAGAGTCGCAATGAGGCAACAGGCCAAAGAAAGGAAACGAAAGGAGGTCAACATTCCATAGCTCCGAAAATGACAGTTAGATAATGGCGGTCCTGTGAAGGACGAGATGAATGTCAGTATACGATGGTTGCCGATATGGGCAAAGCGGCATAGCTCTACGCCCCCGTCCGCTTCTTTGATTCGACTATTGTAAATGGGTAATACGCATACATGCAATGCAGTTGCATGTGCATTTAGTGGATGTTTGGGCAAACTAAGCCCATCGTGCTACGCTATTTAACGCTCATTAGTTCACGTAATTCGGTCGCGGCGAGAGGGATTTGGCCGATTTGTAGGGCAGTCAGCGACTTGTGGATCGATTGTAAGTGATGGGGCAGGAACGGGATCGCCTGGCCGGGAGGTGGAGCACAGGCAACCAGACGTTGCTCAATAGCGGAGAGCAATTCGGGAAGACCTTCGCCAGTATGGGCACTGACTCCTTGAGCCTTGAATTCTTCAATGGTTTGGGAACGATCGGCGGGAGAGAGGCGATCGATTTGGTTGAGCACCAAAAGTGTTTTGTCGGCAAAGCGCTCGAGAAACAATCGATGCACAGGGGTGAGGCCATGTGTCGGTTCGATGATGAGCAAAACGACATCCATCGTGTTGGCTGCGGCCAGGGCTCGTTCAATACCAATCGATTCTGCTTCCCCGAGATTGGTTGCGTCGCGGACGCCAGCGGAGTCGGTGAAGTGAAATGGCCAGCCGTTGAGCGAGGTTGTAGCTTGTACCAAATCGCGGGTAGTACCAGCTGAATCATGAACGATGGCGCGCCGATAGCCCAAGATAGAATTGAGCAAACTGCTTTTGCCAACGTTGGGTGGTCCGGCGAGTTGAACTTGCCATGGTGAAATCAAATGCGAGCCCACTGCTGAAAAGCTTAGTAGCTCTTGTAGTTTGTGTTGAGCGAGTTGTTTAGCACCATGATCCAGTAGCGCCAAAATTTCTTGGAGCACTCGGCGCAAAGCACCACGCTGCTGATCGAGCAGGATAGCTGCTGTCGTTTCAGTGGTTGCTTGCAGTAAGAGCTGTTGGGCTTGTTGTTCGAGCGAAAGTGTGGGCAGCTTGTCTTGGCTTACATTGGGGTCGCGAAGTGTAATGCCCAAGGCTTGCAGCTGATTGAGAATGGATTGAACAACGAGACCTGCATGGCAATGAAGTTCAAATTTCTCTTCGCTGAGTCTGGCTACAACGAGTTCTTCAGTGTGTTGCGCATCTAAGTTCCAGCGTCCCAAGCGAATCGATGGAACCGGCCATTGCGAAATGGACTTGCCGTGTATGGTGCGGAAATGTTGTTGAATTGAGGTGAGGGCGTTCGGGCCAGCCAGCGCGATGACTCCGATGGCACCGGGTGTCGCGGACGTTAATCGCTGAGCGGTGTCAGAGCCGATGCCGCTGGTCATAGGGAGGGAGTCGTATTCGATAGGAGTAGTTCGAAACTTAGTGACAAAATGAAAAGAACCATCGGCAATGTGGTGACAATTGCTGATGGTTCAAGATGTATTGTGAATGAAAGTTCAAGTGATGGAGATCACTGTTGGCTGTGACGCATTATGCGGTCACTGGTTCTTTCATCTTTTGTACGAAGTGGTTATTGCCACTGGATTGGGACAATTCTTCAGCCTTCTTACGGGCCATGGCTTCTTGGTTAAAGTCGAAGGTGGCAACTCGCTTGAGGTTTTGGCTGAAAACGGCCCATTGAACCTTAACTCGAACTTCAGCAGGCTCTTTTTTGGCTCGCGTTCGCTTGGCAGGCTCTTTCTTTTTCTTGGTTTCTGCTACTACTTCTTCCCCTTCAACGCCACGCGCTTCGGCTGCATCATAAGCTTCGCGCAACGCTTTTCGATTGGTTACCCGGCCGGCCATTTTTTACTCCTCGGGACGTTTTCCCGACACTAATTTGCTCTCTGGCATGCCAAAGTCGCATGCCGATAACTTCTATCTTAATCAAAAATCGATTGCGATCCCAGTCCAAACCGTGTGCGGCACCGTGTCTGTGCCTACCTTAATTAGGGGGTGCTGTCTGGTTTGGGCGGGTTTTCGTCCGAATTTGCGCCTGATTTGGCGTTGTTTTTGTGGGACTCGCGTCCCGATTGATAGCGATCTTTACGGGGGCTGCGAGATTCGAGCCAAGCCTGGATCTCATTGGGGCTCGGTGGATCTTCACTGACTTGTTGGACTAAACGATTCAAAAAAGGGCGGCACCATCCGCAACCGGTTCCAGCTCCGAAACATTGGCTCACTTGGCTTGGTCGAGTGACTTTCTCGACGCGCACATAGTTGATGACTTTGCGCCATGAGACGTGAAAGCAGAGGCAGAGTTCGTCGTCAGGTTGCATTGCGGATTACTCACGCCAAGTCTGCATTTTGGATCAACCAAGTCGCAATGCGACAGGCGTTGAGGAAGTCGGGTACATCGAGGTATTCGTTGGTGGTGTGAACGTGGCGTTGTCCGCAGCCGAGCGACACCGCTGGGATGTCATGTTGGAACAACCAGTTGGCATCTAGACCACCGTCGCTGATCGCCATAACCGATTCCAAGCCCAACGATTTAGCAGCTTTGGTAGCAGCGACAACCGAAGGGTCATCTTTGTCCAATTTGTAGGCTTCGTAATCGATGCGGCTTTCGATTTCAACTTTGACGCTTTCACCTTTCAAGTTTTTCACTTGGCTGGCACCCCATGTGAAGGCATCGACCATCGATTGAACGATGCGATCGCGGAAGTCCTTGTTATGGCTGCGCGCTTCGGCGCGAACTAGAGCGGAGTCGGCAACTACGTTGGTGGCGTTGCCGCCTTGCAGAACGCCGATGTTGCTGGTGCCGACAAATTTCCCTTTCTTTACAGCCCCCAACCAACCATCGTTTTGCAAACGAGCGATGGCGAGTGAAGCCGCGGTGATGGCGTTGGCGCCATCTGCGGGGGCGATACCGGCGTGGCTGGCAATCCCTTTGAACATCGCATTCATGCGGACACCGCTAGTGGCGCCGATGGTCATTTTGGTTGCCATGCCGCCATCAAAGTTGAATGCGAGTTTGGGTTTGCCCAATAAGTTCGCTTGCAGCAAACGGCTACCTTGCAAGCCAACTTCTTCTTGAATGAAAAAGCAGAGAGTTGTGGGGAGGTAGGGGAGGTTTTTTTCTAGGGCTTCGAGGGCGGCGGTCAAGACGACGGCGACACCCGCACGATCGTCGGCACCCAAGGCCGTAGTGCTGAGCGCGGACACGATCTTGTCCTGGCGGCGTTGTGGTCGGCAACCGACGCAGAGTGGGACGGTGTCCATGTGGGCCGAGAGCAATACTCGCGGGCCGCGGCGATTGCCTGGGAGCTTCACAATCAGGTTGCCCGTTTCACCACCGAAGTGCGATCGTTGGTGGGATTTGTCCCGTTTGATGCAACTGGCGGGAACACCGGCAGCGAGTAGCGTTTGTTCAACGGTTTGCGAGACGCCCAACTCTTGGCCGCTGGGGCCAGGGATTTCCATCAGTCGGGTCACTAGTTCCACAGCGCGTTTTTCGGAGATCTCGATCATATTTGACTATCAACTATGCATAAAGCAGTTGGGATTACTGGGAGAAACAGCCTATTTTTCAGGCGAGGAGCTATAATACCATGTCTATCGGTGCGCGTCGTTGATCCCTCTAAGATATTTTTCCCTCGCTTTCCTATGCTTCCTATTGTCGAATCGAAACGCCCTTCGTTGCCTGCCAATCACATTTTGAATTGGGACAAAGCGGCGATTCAAACATGGCTGCAAGAACGCGGGTATCCCGCTTTTCGGGCGAAGCAAATTTGGAAATGGATTTTCGAAGGACGCGCGGACTCGTTCGAAGATATGACCGACTTGCCCAAGAAATTGCGGCAAGAATTGAGCGAGTCATTATTGCTTTGGACATCGACGGCTGTGGATCATCTTGAATCGGACGATGGTACCGAAAAGTTGTTGTTGCAAATGGCCGATGGTGGTCGCATCGAATGCGTTTTGTTGCGTGAAGAAAATCGCCGTTCGATTTGCGTTAGCAGCCAAGTCGGATGTGGCATGGGATGTGTGTTTTGCGCGAGCGGTATGGATGGCGTCGATCGCAACTTAACGCGTGGCGAGATCCTGGAGCAAATGTTGCGATTGCAACGTTTGCTGCCTGCTGAAGAACGCTTGAGTCATATTGTGATGATGGGAATGGGAGAGCCGTTAGCCAATCTGCAAAATGTTTTGGCCGCTTTAGATGTGGCTCGACATCCAGAAGGTTTGGGAATCTCACCTCGTCGTATCACCATTAGCACCGTCGGGTTACCGGCTGCTATCGACCGACTCGCCGAATATGAAGTCCCCTTTCATTTGGCCGTTAGCCTCCATGCTCCCACGGACGAATTGCGAAACCGGATTGTGCCCACGAATAGCAAGGTGGGGATTGACGCGATTTTGCAGGCTGCCGATCGTTACTTTGAGAGGACTGGACGGCGTTTGACGTTTGAGTACGTTTTGCTGGCGACGATCAATGATTCACCTGAATGTGCAGATGATCTGGTAAAACTTTTGGCGCACCGAGGGGCGATGCTCAATGTGATCCCCTATAATCCAGTACCCGGTTTGCCGTATGAAACCCCTTCGTCTGAACGGATTCATCATTTTCGGCGTGCGCTTTTGGAAGGTGGCATCAATGTCATGTTCCGGCAACGCAAAGGTGATGAGATACAAGCGGCGTGTGGTCAATTGCGTCGCATTCGACAAACCGCTCCAGAAGCCTGAGTTCAGTCGCGATGCTTCTGGTTTGATAAACTTGCGTTGCCAACTCAACTAGACGAATCGCACTCATGCTTACTAGAAACTTGCAGATCATCTGTGTCGCCATGATCGTGTGCTTGGGCTGCTTTTACCAGGCGCGGCGGTTGCGATTGTCGGGGGAGATTGGCACCGCGATGCAATTGATTTCTCGGGCGTATGTGGAACCCGTTGATCAGCGCAAGCTATTTGACTCGGCGATGTCGGGAATGTTGAAGGATCTAGATCCTTATTCGTCTTACATTCCGCCTGTGGAATACAAACCTTTTCAAGATGTGTTGAAGCAGCAGTTTGAAGGTTTAGGAGTGAATCTGGTTGGACCGCCGGCGGTCGAACGGCTGACTGTGATTACACCTCTAGCAGGTTCGCCCGCCCTGCGAGCTGGTGTCGAGCCTGGCGATGTGATTTTAGAAATTGAAGGGAAGTCGACCGAGGGAATGAGTGTCGACGATGCTTCCAAGTTATTGCGTGGTCCAGAAGGAACGTCGGTGCATTTGAAAATGAGCCGCAAGAGTATGGAAGAAGGAAAAGAAGATCTTGTTATTGAAGTGGATATCAAACGCGCCGCCGTCGAAGTTGAATCGGTCGTTGGGGCTCAACGTAAGAAAGATGGGGCCTGGGATTATTTCTTGCCAGGCACTGAAAAAGTGGCTTATGTGCGCATCGATATTTTCGGCGAGAAGACGACCGATGAGTTCCGGAAAGCGTTGGAGCTAGTGAAAGGTGATGCGCGCGGTTTGGTGATTGACTTGCGAGATAATGCAGGTGGACTGCTGCCTGCCGCAGTGGATATTTGCGACATGTTCTTGGAGAGTGGGCCAATTGTCACCATCCAAGGCCGTCTCCCTGACGACCGTGTTGTTTACGATGCCACCGCGGGCGCAACCATTGCTAAAGATGTCCCGATTGTGGTTTTGGTGAACGGTGGCTCGGCGAGCGCGAGCGAAATTGTGGCCGCTGCACTACACGATCAAGGCCGCGCTAAAGTTGCGGGCGAACGAAGCTTTGGCAAAGGGACGATTCAGCAAGTCTTTGTGATGGATGGTGGCCGGAGCGGGTTGAAGTTAACCACCGCGAAGTATTATCCACCTTCTGGAAAGAACATTCATCGCGGTCCACGCATGACTGAAAAAGATGAGTGGGGTGTGGTGCCGGATGAAAAATTGAGTGTCACGTTGACGGAAGAAGAGACTCGCAAGTTGTATCAACGCTGGCGAAACTCCGAAGTGCCAGCCAGTGGCACTTCGAGTTCGGGAAATGGAGAGCAGCCCGCGGCGGATAATCTTTCCGATGACCCTGCCCTCAAGAAAGCGTATGAGCAACTGAAGGAAATGCTACAGCCGATTTAGTTGGGCTTTTCTGTAAAGACTTTGCTGCCCGCGGCTTTCAACGCAGGGATCTGTGTTTGGTTGGCAGCATCCGAAAATGGATTGCCATACAAATAGAGTCGCCAAAATGGAGCAAATCGTTTGGCCCCTGCTGCATCCGCTTGGGCCATCTCAACCAGCACGCTCAAGTCGCTGATCTTGTTGTCTGCCAACATCACATAGCTCAATTCGGTAAGCGGCTTGAGGAAACTCAGGTCGCTGATATTGCAACCTTTGGCATCGAAAGAACTGAGCCATTTCAATTGGCCAACGGGTGCAAAGTCGGTGATCGGATTTCCGGCCACGTACAAAGTCCACACCTTCTTTAGGCCAGCGACGGGAGCAAGCGATTCAATCTGATTTTGGCTCAGATACAACGAACGCATGTTTTCCATTTTGGCAACTGGAGCAATGTCCTTGATCGTGTTGCGCGAGACATCGAGATATTGCAGTTTGGTGAAATTCTCTAGAGGTGCAATCGATTCGATTTTGTTGCCAGCTAGGGTGAGTGATTGAACTAGCTTGAGGTCTTTGATTGGTGCAAGCTCGCCGATTTGATTATTCTCAAGATCGATCAGCATCAATGCGGCACAATGCTGAAGTCCTTCCAGGTTAGTGATGCCCTTCCCTTTGCCCACAACCTGAGAAATGGTTTTGACGTCATCCACAGTGAGCGGTTCTTGGTTGTAGCGTTTGGCGAATACTTCTGCCCGAACGGCCGCTTCCAACGCCTTGTCAGGGAACAAATCTTGAGCCCAAAGTGCCGTGCTGATGGTGACAAAGAAAAGGGTTAAGAGAGCGTGACGAATGGAGAGTGGGAGCAGTTTCATGGCACAAAACTCGATTTTGTGGGCTTGGAAGTAACCAAAATGAATCCCAATGTGAGCCACAATGCGTTGAGGCTTGGGACCCAAGCTTTCCGAAAAGATCGGTAACTTGGGAGGAATAACGGTGGGTAATAAGGTAAGATATTGGGTATCGTACTTCGAGCACGAGTCAAATACTAGAACGGGCCGCCTGCCAAACTGTGGAGAATCCCCGAGTGGTCAAGATCTTGGTAACAGCCTTTGAGCCCTATGAGGTATGGAGCGAGAACGCCAGTTGGCTGGTACTAATGGAGTATTTACGTACACATCCCAATGATTCGCGGATCACAACCCGCCGATATCCGGTGGATTTTGATTTGCTTAAGTCCAAGCTTCGTCAGGACTTAGAGAAAGAGTTCGATGTTGTACTCCATTTGGGGCAAGCGCCTGGCTCCGCGCATATTCGACTCGAAGCTTTGGCAGTAAACGTGGCGGGGCGGACCGAAACTGGTGGGGCTGATTTGCCATCGCTCATCGCGGGTGGGCCGGTTGCTTTCCGCTCCCATTTGCCGCTGGCGTATTGGTCCCAGCATTTGCAGCAACTCGGCATTCCGACGCAAATCTCCTATCACGCTGGGACATTTCTGTGTAACGCAGCGATGTATTTGTCGCATGTTTGGCAACATGAATTGGGCCGTCCTGACGCTGTTGGCTTTGTTCACTTGCCCCTTCTACCAAGTCAGGCGGTGAGCGATGGACGTGGCATGCCGAGCATGGCACTCGCACTCCAAGTTCAAGCATTGGAATGGATACTTCAAGATCTACTTAGCGACAAAACAAGCAGCGGTCGTTTTGCTTAACGGCCATACATCTTCGAACTGCAATGCCATTGTCTCAGTCGTGGGGATGGTGTTCTAACGTCTGCAGATCGCAGCCCGTTTTTCGCCAGAGTTTCATGGATGCGTCGCAACTTTTGCGTTTCCGCAAGGTTAATATGGGCGCGGATGCATCTGGCAAGATACATTCGTTTTGGCATAGTGGCTCACATCATTCGAGCCGAATCTCAGGGCAGACCTAAAATGTGGAAAGTCGCGATTCAAAAAGTTCGCGATCGGGGAGAGTGCTTAATATGTTGAACCGACAGCGGTCATGGTGGCGATGGAGCGTAAGTGGTGTGTTGGTTGGCTTCATGGCTTGGGCCACTGCTGGCAGTATCCAAGCAGAAGAAGTTAAGTCGGATTCACCCGTATTGGGACGCACCATCACCGAGTTGAAGGCACGCGATTGGCAAGGTCGTGAGCATGCGCTGAGCGAATACCAAGCGAAGAAGATTTTGGTTGTGGCCTTTTTGGGTACGGAGTGCCCGTTAGTTAAGCAGTATGCAAGTCGCTTGAGTGAAATACGCGAGAAGTTTAAGGGTGATGGCGTCGAAGTGATTGGTGTGAATTCCAACGTGCAAGATTCGTTGGAAGAAATCGGCGCGTTCGTTCGCCGACAGAAGATTGAGTTTCCCATGCTGAAGGATCCCGATGGAAAGATCGCGGAGCAGTTCGGAGCGACCAGGACGCCCGAAGTTTTCGTGTTGGATTCTTCGCGAATGATCTCGTATTACGGACGTATCGACGATCAGTTTGGCGTTGGCTTCGTGAAGCCTAAGGCAGAGGCGAATGACTTGGTTTTGGCGCTCAGCGAACTAGCAGCGTCGGGTAAAGTGAGTCATCCACACGCGCCAGCGCCTGGATGCCGCATCGGTCGTTATCGCAAAGTAGAGAAAAGTGCTGCAGAAGCTCAGGTTACTTTCAGCAAGCAGATAAGCCGCATCTTGCAGCAGCGATGTGTTGAATGTCATCGCGCGGGTGAAATTGGGCCCATGGATCTCACCAACTATTCTGAAGTTGCTGGTTGGGCCGAGATGATTCAGGAAGTGATTCACGATGGGCGTATGCCACCATGGCACGCTTCGCCGAGCCATGGAAGTTTTGCCAATGATCGTTCCATGAGCGAAGAAGAAATTAAGTTAATCGATCAATGGGTTGCGGCAGGTGTTCCCGAAGGTGATCCCAGCGAACTTCCGGAACCAAAGAAGTACATCGCAGGTTGGCAGTTGCCTAAAGAGCCAGACCTAGTGGTGCAGATGGCTGACAAGCCCTATCAGGTTCCCGCTCGAGGCGATGTGCGATATCAGTATTTCCGCGTCGATCCCGGCTTTAAGGAAGACAAATGGTTGAAGGCGGCTGAGATTTTGCCAAGCAATCGAGCTGTTGTGCATCATGTGTTGGTTTTCGTACGCGAAAAGGGAAGCTTTGAAGGCCTAGAAGGTGAGCGAGGTTTCTTAGTGGGCTACGTGCCGGGAACGCGAGTTGGTCCATATCCCGAGGGATTGGCGAAACGCATTCCGGCTGGTAGCGAGTTGGTGTTTCAAGTTCATTACACACCGATTGGAACGCCTCAAGAAGATTTAACCAAACTGGGAATGATTTTCGCAGAACCAGAGTCGATCAAATATGAAGTCGTCACCTCGAGCGCTGTGCAAGTTCGCTTGAACATTCCGCCAGGTGAGGCCAACTACCAGACAGCTGCTACGACTCCAGAAGAACTCCCTGAAAGCGAATTGCTGTTGATGAGCCCGCACATGCATCTGCGTGGAAAGGCCTTTCGGTATACGTTGGTGAAGCCGGACGGGACCCGCGAAATTTTATTGGACGTTCCCAAATATGATTTCAACTGGCAAACCGCTTATTGGCTGAAAGAGCCGCTCAAGGTTCCTGCGGGTGCAAAGATGTACTGCGAGGCCGCGTTTGATAACTCGGAGGAAAATCTAAACAATCCCGATCCATCGGCTCGAGTGCGATGGGGCGATCAGACCTACGAGGAAATGATGATCGGCTATTTTGACTTAGCCATTGCGAGGTCTACGGATCGCGAGAAGAAAGCGAAGAAATCGAATGTGCCGATCGAGATGATTCAGGCCGCCGCGAAACGATGGGACAAAAATGGGGACAAGCTTTTGGAGAAAAGTGAAGTTCCCGATCGTTGGCACTCTCTGTTTGGCCGACTTGACAAAAATGGTGACGAAAAGATCGATTCCGAGGAAATCGCAAACGCCAATAACGATTCGGGCGAATAGCCAGAATCTGGCGCACAGCCAGTTTGTATGGCTCACTGGAATTCCATTTTTGGAGACTGGGAGCGATTTTCGATTAGACAGTATGGCATCGATGGGGTAGATTTCGTTGATTAGGAAGTTTGGGCATGCTGCGTCACGGAGGTGATAGGTAGTGCATGTCTTCATCGATGGCATCATCGTCGTAATCGGGAAGTCACATAGGATTGGCAGTGTTGGGGGATGTAGCAATGACGCGGATGGTGAATGGCGTCTTGTCGTTGGTGTTCGTAGGCATTTTGAGTTGGGTCAGCACTGTTTCGGCAGATGAACCAGGCTGGCAGGGGAACGTGATTGCTCGTGGTGCTGAACGCGAAAAGATTCAGAACACACCGATCCTTGAGCGTCCTTATCGCCCCTTGCATTTCTACGGCAATACCGTGCGACGCCGACACTACCGTGGAACTGCTGTTCCCGCTCCACGCGATGTATCGGGTGCCGCTGGCGCTGCTGTTCGCTCACGCTAAGCATCACGAATAGTCTCGTTCCCAGGCTCTGCCTGGGAACGCGCTGCATGCGAGGCTCCCGCCTCGTATTCCGCCTCTGTTTCTCGATCGGGTGAGACGGTCTCTCGATACGGCGTCGGAGTGGCGTCTGTACCCACCGCACCTAGCGTCCGCTGCGCTCCAGCTACGGGCTAAACGAAGCGGCGAGAAGATCTGTAGAAAGAATAGGGCGTCTGGCGTGGGTGATTAATTTTTGCGATGGGCCGCTTTTTGTAGGGCGCGAGCTAGGTCTTGGTTCGTTTTCCACTGCGTCGGGCCATAATTTCTGACATCGTGGTAGGGATTCTCTAATTTTGCCGTCAACTTTGGGATCAGGTGGGTTCCATTATCGGATCGGACAATATAAAAGTTGCTAGCAACGTGCAAGCCTACCCCGCCGATCACTAATCCAATCAAGAAACTGCCGAGCCGATCCATCGAAATCCCTTTCCCTGGTACTCTCGCTTTCCGTCGTTTGGTCTCCCAGGTTCGATTGAGCCAAGATCCATCTTGAGGCCCCTCGAACACTTGCCAAACCTTCTTTCTTGTAGATTGGGAACGGCTCAGAAGACAATACCAATCTTCTCGACCATTGCTCGTTGAGTTATCTTTTCCTTACTGAACTTGTGTTTCCTTTTCTGTTCTGCATCCAATTTGTTTGTTTGGAAGGCACGGGAGAAAGAGTCCATGTCAAAAGCGAACTCCGAAAGTTCGATGTTTGTTACACAGCGTGTCATTCGCGAATGGAAGCGACGCGGCTCGCGAATGAAGATGGCTGACTCGATGGGGACTGAAGTCTCCGGTACTAACGCCTTAATTCGCACACTCATTTTGCGTCGGTTGTTATTGCGTAAAGTCCTAGCTCCCGATGAGCAGTATCTCGGTTTGTTGTTGCCACCCAGCGCTGCATCGACGTTGGCCAACGTGGCTGTGGCTCTTTGCGGTCGAGTCTCAGTGAATCTCAATTACACCGTTACATCTGATGTACTCAATGAGTGCATCAAGTTGGCTGGTATTAAGCATGTGCTAACCAGTCGCCGCTTTATGGAGAAGATGAACTTTAGTCTCAATGCCGAATTGGTCTATCTCGAAGATTTCAAAGACTCGGTGACGTTGGTCGACAAAATTGTATGTGCAGCAGCGGCGAAATTTCTACCGGCTTCCATGCTTGATCAATGGTTGGGGCTTACTCAGCGCAATGTGGATGATCCTCTTACGGTCATTTTTACTTCGGGCTCAACTGGTGTGCCCAAAGGCGTTGTGTTGACATATGGCAACATCAATCACAATGTGACAGCTATTGGTGAATGTGTAGGTTTGAACGACAATGATGTTGTCATGGGGATTCTCCCCTTCTTTCATTCGTTCGGTTACACCGTCACGTTGTGGTCTGTGCAAGCCTTGCCACCGTGCGGCATCTATCATTTCAATCCGCTGGAAGCTCGCCAAGTTGGAAAGATGTGCGAACAGTATGGTGCGACCGTACTGTTGGCTACACCGACGTTTCTCACCAACTACGTACGCCGTGTCGAGCCCAAGCAGTTTGAAAAACTGGATGTGGTTATCGCAGGCGCGGAGAAGTTGCCAGTGAGCGTGAGCGATGCTTTTGAAGAGCGATTTAAGATTCGTCCCGTTGAAGGTTACGGCACTACTGAATTGAGTCCGTTGGTATCTGTGAACATCCCTCCCACTCGCGATAAAACCGGCAAGAATGAAGGCTGGCTCGAAGGAAGTGTTGGGCGGCCCGTGAAAGATGTTCAAGCGAGAATCATCTCATTAGATGATCCGAGCAAGGTCCTACCTATCGGCGAATCGGGCATGTTGCAAATCAAAGGCCCGAACGTCATGAAGGGCTATTTGCACCGTGAAGACTTGACTTCTAAAGTGCTCAAGGATGGTTGGTATGAAACGGGTGACGTGGCGTTCCTGGATCCAAAAGGATTCATTCACATTACGGGCCGCCAAAGCCGCTTTTCAAAAATTGGTGGTGAAATGGTCCCGCACATTCAAGTTGAAGAGACGATCTCTAAGATCTTGGGAGTACAGGGGGACAGCGAATCAAACGGGCCACAAGCCGTGATAACAGCAGTTCCCGACCCTAAACGAGGCGAACGACTGATTGTCTTGCACACCAAATTGCCGATGACACCTGGTGAAATCACCAAGCGCTTGCAGAGTGAAGGCTTGCCCAATCTCTACATTCCTTCTGAAGACAGTTTCTTCGAAGTGGAGCAGATTCCAGTGCTGGGCACAGGCAAGTTAGATTTGCGCGGTATGCAGCAGTTAGCCAAAGAGCGGGCTAACGCTTCATAATCAATTCAGGTTTTTCGGGGGTGCGAGGTTTGGCCTCAAGCCCCCGAAATGGATCTTGATTCGCTTGAAAGCTCTCCGCTTCAGTGGCGGGTTTAGCAGGCTTGGCCACTTGACCTGCTCCAGCAGCTCGCAAAGCAACTTGCATCGCGCACTCCGAAAACTTCTGGCGAATTTCGGGTTGCACTTTGGATAACTTCGCCGCCATATCTTGCACTGCACCCGGGTTCGTCTCGCACACTTGAGATAACTGCGAAATGAAGTGGGCCGTTTCGCGGAAGTTGCTGTCAGCCGTTTTGCCAACGACTGGGGCTAAGGTACGAGTAACCAAATCCGCGCCCAAGCTGTCGAGCTTCATGTAGATATCCATCTGACTGCCGATGGTCGGATTGCCAGCTGCATCTTTGCCTGTGACACTTCGCAGGACGCACAGACATTTGCCACTAAGGTTGCGGGCGGCTAAGGAGCCTGAATAGACCCCTGTCCCGTAGTAGATATGTAAGTTAGGTGTACCGTAAACCAATTCGGATTGGCAGGTCGTGCCAGCCCCATCATTGCCACGGAATTCAAAGTCGGCCACTCTCAACAATTCGACGCGCGTGATCTGCATTACATCCCAAATGTTGACCAGCACTTCTGGGTGCCGGACTAGGAACAAAAACAGATCGTGATCACAGGGAATGGACTCGGCTGGGAGGCGACGAGAAAAACTTGGCTTGTCCAAGACACTGTTGATTTTCGCGCGAGCTTCCGGATTCAACTCGTTAAACGGAATCTTAGCGACTGTCTCGGCTAGGTTTTCGTGGCCTGGTACTGGATCAACGGCTAGCAGCACGCTCTCAGTAGAAAATAATGCTAGCAAGCTCAGGCAGAGAGAAATTGAACGGATCGAGAGAAGGTCCCAAGCTCTTGATGCTAGCAAGGTCATAGGTAGTCTCGAACGAAGGAGCCCATTAACTGGTTGGATCAAGCTCATGATCGCGTCCCAATAAATGGGTAAGGTTGCTTCATTCGAAGCAATTGGAGTAACCGCTAGAGATGTTATTTCGGAATTCGTTAGCAGACGTTTGGAGAGAATTTTGGGGCGGCGGAAAAGTTGGCCAATATAAGGAGTGGGTTTAGGTAAATTCTGCCGAATTGGGAAAACGTGCCGGCAAATGCGGAACTGATCTTGAGTCAAAAGCGAGAAAAATGGATGAATAGGTTTTGGGGGAACCTGAAAAGGGACTAGTCAACCTTTGGTGGTTTGCAGCAGGACGCTTGCATACTGCCGAAGTGAATAACGCCCAGGTGCGAATGTGGGCTCGCGAACTCCAGTTGGTCAGGGATAGACAATATCGATGCAACGAACCAAGCCTAAACTCAAAGTCGATCGAATATTCGGGCCGGAACTTGTTCCTCAACGGAAGGGTTTTTCAGCCAGCGCTTGGTTGTTGGTATTGTTCATGGCAGGTGGCATGGCCGCGCTCTATCAGTATGTGACACCTATTTGGCTTTGCTACCGGCTTGAGCAAGATTTGAATGATGCAAAGACGGCAGATGAAGCTGGGCTAGCCGCCGAAAACTTATTAGCTTTGGGTGACGATGGATTAGAAGTTGTCGTAGGGGCTCTGGCGGATTCTCGGGTTGAAATATCGGGCGTTGCTTTTCAAGTATTGAAGGGTCGTTTGGATGCCTTGACCACCGAGGAATTGTTGGAGAGCGAATGGGTTCGATCTTTGGCGGGCGAATTGCGCAAAGCGGCCGGGACTTGGAATGGCGAATCGAAACAGTTCGGTTGTCAGTTGGCGAATGCCATTTACAGTTCCTATGAATCGCAAGGCAATCCGCAACAAGAAGATAAGCTGCGTTGGGCGTCGGCACGCTTGGATACTTGGGCTGTGTTAGAGAATCATCAATGGACGGTAACATACCAACCGTTGCGAACGAACAACCCTCAAGGCGATTTGCAACCTGTAGCGCCGAAATCGATGTTTAGTGACTCGGGAAGCAACGCGAATCTTGGGACATCAAACAATTCTACAGCGAACGGCAATGTTGTTGGAGCAGAAGGTGCGGCTGCGGCTCCACCATCAGCCAGTATCGTGGCCGATGGCTCCAGTAATATTCCGGCCAGCGGCAGTGGCTCATTGCGGCGCATTGAATATCAGAATCCCAATGCCGTGAATGGGAGCGATGTTGCGGTCGGTGATTCGGGGGCAGGTGCTGCTGGCGTTCGGTTTGGCGATTTGCGACAAACAGAAACGGGCGAAGAGTCGATGGCTCATATTCAAGTGATTCCTAAGAATCGCCGCAGTACCACAATGTTTTCCAACACACCGCAGGGCATTAATTCGCAGTTCACAGGCTATGGATCTGATTCTGCAGCGAATGCCAATGCTGCAGCGCCAGCTGGCGCTGCCAAGGAAAGTGTGGGCGATAGCGAGTCGAGTCGCTGGGGGGGAAAGATTCAGAGGATCGACACGCGGTCACCTGGGTTGGATGTGGCATTGAAGCAAAAGGATGTGCTGGAACTTTTTATGCTTTTGAAGTCCGAGAATATCTCGGAGCAAGCTGCGGCGGTGCGCGAATTAGATGAGCGTGGTTTGAGCGACGAAGAGATTGCTTTGGCGACCAATTTGGTGCGCGGTGATTCGGCGGCTCGAATCAAGTTGTTAACCGAGTTGCCTCGAATGGATGTTGCGGATCGATCGCGTTGGTACATTTGGATGGCGCAGAATGAGGATCGAGAGGTTCGGCGAGTCGCCATTCTTGGTTTGGGGAGTGTGGCAGATCCGGGGATCGCCACCATGATTCGCGAGCTGCGTGTTCATGAAGTCGATCGCGAGCTGAAGGATTTGTTGCAGAGAATCCTGCAGGCCATTGAACGTTAGTTCACTCTCTTGGGCGATTCATAGCCCATCCCAGCCGAATTCGCAATCTGGTCAGGGGGGGTTTGCTCTTTCGCGATAGGGAAAACTCGCTAAGATAATACGCGATTTCATTTGTCGGAGAAGATATAGGCGGTGGCATTCTGGCAAGCGGTGGTGTTCTGGCGAACGGAACCCCGAATGATGGGTCTTCATAGTGCGGGGCTTTAAGTGGTCTCGTTCCACATCTGAGGACGCCAAATTTCGGATTCGAAATTTCGGATTGCCAACTATCGGAATTCCATCTTTCGGAATGCCTCTTCGCGAGCCTTGGCGACTCACTCCCCTCTGAGGAATTGAGTCGGTGTGGAAATAACAAACTGTAGGTTTTTGTATCGTTTTTAGGTGGTTTTTATGGATCTGGCGAAAATTCGTAACATCGGTATCAGCGCTCACATTGACTCGGGTAAAACGACTCTCAGCGAGCGCATCTTATTCTACTCAGGCCGTATCCATAAGATCGAAGAAGTGAAGGGTGGCGGCGACGGCGCTACCATGGACTATATGGACTTGGAAAAAGAGCGAGGTATTACCATTACCTCGGCTGCTACCCAAGTGCATTGGCACGACACCACCATCAATTTGATTGACACTCCCGGTCACGTGGACTTTACCATCGAAGTTGAACGTTCGCTTCGCGTTCTTGACGGTGCGGTTTTGGTTTTGTGCGCTGTGGGTGGCGTTCAAAGCCAGTCGTTGACCGTGGATCGTCAGATGCGTCGTTATCACGTTCCTCGCTTGGCGTTCATCAACAAGATGGACCGCACCGGCGCCGATGCGCGACGTGTTGTGAGCCAAATGAAAGAGAAGTTGAATACCGATGCGATCATGATCCAGTTGCCTATCGGGGCTGGTGAAACGTTTGCTGGTGTGATCGATTTGATCAAGATGAAGGCTTACAACTTCGAAGGCCGTGACGGCGAGTTCGTTAAGGAAGTTGAGATTCCCGCTGACATGTTGGACGAAGCTCAAGAGAGCCGCGCTGCCATGTTGGAAGGCTTGTCGATGTATAGCGACGAGATGATGGAAAAGCTTCTCAGCGAAGAAGAAGTCAGCGAAGAATTGATTCACAAAGTGATTCGTCAAGCGACTCAGCAGCAAGGTATGACTCCTGTTCTTGTTGGCTCGGCTTACAAGAACAAGGGTGTTCAATTGCTGTTGGATTCGGTGGAGCGTTATTTGCCAAGCCCACTGGATCGCGAGATCAGCGCTAAGAAGGTTGGTGACGAAACCCAAAAGATCGCTCTTAAGCCAGACCCAAGTGCTCCGCTTGTTGGTATGGCATTTAAGATCGTAGAAGATCCGTTTGGACAGTTGACCTTTATGCGAGTTTACCAAGGTAAAATCGAAAAAGGTGAAATGTACGTCAACCAACGTACTGGCCGAAAAGAGCGTTTCAGCCGTATCGTTCGTATGCACGCTGACAAACGTGAAGAAGTGGATGTAGCAGAAGCTGGTGACATCGTTGCCATCATGGGTATCGATTGTGCCACCGGGGAAACCTACTCCAACGAACGCGATTATTGCACTTTGGAATCTATGTTCGTTCCAGAGCCAGTTATCAAAGTTGCAGTGACACCAGCTAGCCGTGCAGACGCCGACAAGATGGGCAAGGCATTAGCTCGTTTCCGCAAAGAAGATCCAACGTTCCGCGTCTTCAACGATGAAGAAACGAGCGAAACGATCATCTGCGGGATGGGTGAATTGCACTTGGACATTTACGTCGAACGTATGCGTCGCGAGTACAAAGTGGAAGTTAATGTGGGTGCTCCTAAGGTAAGTTACCGTGAAGCTCCATCGGAAAAGGTCGACTTCGATTACAAACACAAGAAGCAATCTGGTGGTTCGGGTCAGTTTGCTCATATCAAGGGTACGCTGTCACCTATCCCATCCGAAGGCGAAGCAGCTTTCGAATTTGAAGAGCACATTGTCGGTGGTCGTATTCCTAAGCAGTTTGTCCCTCCTGTGGAAAAAGGCTTCCGCGATTCGCTCGGCAAAGGTCCTTTGGCTGAATTCCCTGTTGTGGGCGTACGAATCGATTTGAACGACGGTAGCTACCACGATGTGGACTCTTCGGAACGCGCGTTCTATATCTGTGCTTGCGATTGCTTCCGCCAAACCATGCGAGAAGCGAAGCCAGTATTGTTGGAACCGATCATGAAGGTCGAAATCGAGTGTCCAGAGAACTTCAACGGTTCGGTGGTCGGTGACGTCATCAGCCGCCGCGGTTTGGTTACCCAGACCGATGCACGCGATGGTATCTCCTACATCTCTTGCGAATTGCCTTTGGCTGAAACCTTCGGTTATTCGACCGATTTGCGAAGTATGACCCAAGGCCGTGGTACGTTTACCATGGAATTGGCAACCTATCGCAAGACGCCAATGAGCGTTCAAGAAGAAGTTATCGCTGAGAAGAAGCGTCAGTTGGCTGCTAGCCGCTAATCTTTTTCGAAGTACTCAATAGCTAAGTTGCAATGAGCTGCGCTTCAGAACATCGTTTTGAAGCGCAGTTTTTTTATGTCTCAACGGCATTGGTTCCTACGGCAATTTCGAAATGGACGATGTGCACTTACTGAATCGAAATTCGCGAATCGCTTTTCCGCCCCCTCCCGATTCGATGGTCATTTCGAACTCCCCTACCCCGCCTGGGACCGCAGCCGACCGCGCTGCCTGGTTTCGCTTGTGGGGAAGAATGAGTCGACGGTTTGAGATGCGTCGTACCACAGTTCCGTTGGGAGACCTGGCCGAGTATCCATGGACGGAGGTCTTGCGTCCCGAAACCGTGTTGGAAAAATCCGTCGAACGCAAAGACCTTTCGATTGCGGAAGCAGATCCGTTTTGGGCTTCGTTGTGGCGTGCTTATCGAGGTTTGGTTTTGCATCTTCAATCCCTGGGTATTGAGGGTAAGCGGTTGCTGGAAGTGGGATGTGGTCAAGGTGCGATGGGGATCGCTGCCGCGATGATGGGCGCGGAAGTCACGCTATCGGATTCCGTTGGCAATGCACTTTTGGTGGCTCAGATTCATGCGTGGCCCGTTCGGCATCGGACCCGTATTCGACGACTCCGTTGGGGCGTTGATAAGTTTGAGGGTGAGCAGTTCGACATCATCGCTGGTTCCGATGTCCTGTATGAGCCACTGGCTTGGGACGCATTGATGGATACCGCAAAAGAACACTTAGCTCCCAACGGCGTGGTCTTCTTCAGTGAACCTCCGCGCTATACGGGTGAAAAGTTTGCACCTTGGATGGCGCAAAAAGGTTGGGATGTAAAGGTTGTATGGATTGATCTGCACGATCAAAAGCCGCTGATCCGAATCTTTATCTGCCAGCCGCTGGCTTAATGGAAAAACGTTGTTTTCCACTATTTTAGTGCAGGTGCGCGCCAAGTTTTTTCACCAAAAAACTTTACAAATTCCTTCGTTCCCCGGAAGAATATTAAGGTAGTATTGCTGGGGAGGAATCTACCTGTGACGCTCAAACCTGCGATAACCCAAAACGAAGATACACAAGCTGCTATTGCCGTGACGCAACGAGTGGTTCTTGTCGACGATTCGGCATGGTTTCGCAAATTGGCGATCCGCGAACTCCAGGCAGTCGAAGGAATCGCGGCTGTCGAGGTCAGTGATCTCGACGATCTTTTCGCGAATGAGCATTGGTTGACTGAGTCGACAATGTGCCTGCTCATTGAAGAATCGCAATTAGCATTGCTGACCGGCGACCGAAAGAAACGCTTGGTTCAGTCAGGGATTCCGATCCTTGGTCTGGGGCATAGCGTGGTGGTGCGTGGCCAGGGCTTGATTCAAACGTCCATCGATATTCCTAACCGTGTCGACGTCATTGACCGAGATAGTCCCGCTGGTTTGTTTCGATTGGTCGAATTCGTAAATCGTATTCGCGATAACCAACGGCAGCGTGTATTGGTCTTGTATCCCGATACGGAAGAGCGAGAGCGTCTGCTGCAATTGCTGCGTGTCTATCGCTTCGGCGTTCAGGTTGTTTCATGTATTGCTGAAGCCTTGCGATTATTGGATGACCGTCGAGACTTTAGGATTGCAGTGGTTGGTTCCCATCTAGGGGCAATGTCTGGTGAAGAAGTAATCCGCTGTTTACGTTCCAGTCACGATCACGAGAGTCTTGCCATTCTCGGTCTTTCTGAAATGGGCGATTGGTCGACGGCGCAGGGCTTTTTGAAAAGTGGTGCCAATGATTTCTTGATGGTGCCCTTCCCTGTCGAAGAGTTTTACTGCCGTGTGATCAATATTGCTCGCTCCGTAGATATGATCGATCGTTTGACGAATGCGGCAACGCGAGATCATCTCACCGGAATGCACAATCGCCGCTTTTTGTTCGATGTGGGTAACAAACTGTATGCATCGATGCAGCGCGGTCAAATTGCACTTTCCGTGGCTATGGTCGACATCGATCATTTCAAAGCGATCAACGATACCTTTGGGCATGAAGCTGGGAATGTTGTATTGCGAAGAGTTGCTGACATATTAGGCAAGCGTTTCCGCAAGACGGATGTAGTGGCTCGCATCGGTGGAGAGGAGTTCGCCATCTTGATGGTGAATATGTCGGAAGAGGGAATGCGTGAGTGTTTCGAAGGATTGCGTCAACGCATTGCGTCAGAACCGTTCTTGTTCAACGGTGTGCCATTGCAAGTAACGGCTAGCTTTGGTGTGACCAATCAACCAGCCGACTCATTGCAGGAAGCGCTCGATAACGCCGATAAGTTGCTCTATTTGGCGAAGAACAGCGGACGGAATCGAGTGGAATACAAAACGATTCCGTCGCACTATCTGTCTCATCATTAGAAGAGTCGGTTGTAACCATTCAGCGCGGCAACGCGATAGGCTTCTGCCATCGTAGGATAGTTGAATGTTGTGTTGAAGAAGTACTCCAACGTATTGTTTTTACCGGGCTGATTCATGATCGCTTGACCGATGTGAATGATCTCAGCAGCATTGGGGCCGAAGCAATGTACGCCGAGGATTTCTAGGGTTTCGCGATGGAAGAGGATTTTGAGCATGCCAATTGCCCGGCCAGTAATTTGTGCGCGGGCTAAGCTCTTGAATTGGGAATGCCCCACTTCATAAGGAATTTTGGCTTCGGTGAGTTCGCGTTCGGTTTTGCCGATGGAGCTGATTTCAGGACTGGTATAAATGCCGGTAGGGACATTTTGCAGAGCAAGCAAAGAGGTAACTTCGCCGAGGAAATGTGTGGCGGCTGCTCGTCCTTGCATGTAGGCCGCACTGGCAAGCGATGGAAAGCCGATGACGTCGCCGACGGCATAGACGTTGGGACAAGCGGTTTGGAAATTTTCATTGACCACAATTTGGCCACGTCGATTCGGGGCGACGCCAATTTTTTCGAGCCCCAGGTCTTCGGTGTTGCCGCTGCGGCCGTTTGCCCAAAGCAAAATATCCGTCTTGAGTTGTTTACCGCTTTCCAGCGAGAGCACTACACCGTCGGAGTGCCCTTCGATCTTGGACATGGTTTCGTTATGCCGCAACAAAATTCCTTGGTCGCGCATATGATAACTGAGCGCATCGATGATTTCGTCGTCGAGGAACTCCAGCAGTTTCTCGCGGGTGTTGACGAGGTTGACTTTGATGCCAAGGTTGCGGAACATCGAGGCATATTCACAACCGATGACCCCTGCACCGTAAACGGTGATCGACTGTGGGTTGGTTTGAAGATCGAGAATTGTATCGCTGTCAAAAATACGGGGATGGTTAAAATCAACGCCGTCGGGACGATAGGGGCGTGAACCACTCGCTATGACGATAAACTTGCCACGAATTTGCACATCGCCGTCCACCTCAATGGTATTGGCGTCGATGAAGCGGGCGTGACCTTGGATCACAGGCACACCATTGCGATCGTAAAATGTTTGACGCATCGATTCTTGTTTGGAAATGATCGAGCGACTGCTGGCGCGAAGTTGGCCGAACGAAACGGAATGCCCTCGTCCACCTGATTCTTTGAGAATCGGATTGTTCATCGATTCCATAACACTGTAGATGGCAAAACGCAAAGCTTTGCTGGGGATGGTGCCCCAGTGCGTGCATCCACCACCGATGCGATGATATTTTTCGATCACCGCTACACGCTTACCGTTTTTGGCCGCCTGCATAGCTGCCCCTTCGCCGCCGGGGCCTGTGCCAATCACGATTACGTCATACTCGTTCGAATACATGAAAAAAGCTCCAGCAAGTTCGAGGTCAACGCAAAAGCGGCGCGGAATGCGTAACGCTTCAAGAATCGACCGTTGGGTGTAAATTATTTCGGTTTAGTAAAAATCGTCGGGCTGGGTGTTTTGTGCCGAATTTGAGGGCAAACGGCAGCGGTGTCAGGCGGTTGTACGAGGAACGGGCAATCGGGCGGTTAATTTGCCTAATTTCCAGGCATTCTGGCCGCTCGGTAAGTTGACATCTTAGGGCGCATTTGCCTAGGATCATGCCCCATAGGCATTGGGTCAATCTAGGAAATAAGAGACGGGTTTTACGAATTTGGCGACACCATCCCGGAGTGGCGTTTTTCAGGCTGCAACCGACAAACGCTTGGAAAAGTTTTCCGAAAGCATCAGCTTCGATCATCGACTGTATTCCCAAGATATTCGGGGATCTTTGGCGCATGCCGCCATGCTCAAACGCCAGGGAATTCTCACCGAAGAGGAACTGCATGCGATTGAAGGCGGCCTCGGTGAGATCTTGGCTAAATTGGATGAGGGTAGTTTTCCGTTCCGAACGGAGCTGGAAGATATCCATATGCACATCGAGCAGGAGTTGATTCAAAAGCTGGGAGATGTAGGACGCAAATTGCATACCGCCCGAAGTCGAAACGATCAGATCTCGACCGATTTGCGGATGTGGGTGCGTGAAGCTTTGGATCGAGTCGATGTCGCCTTACAACGCCTGCAACAAGCGTTTGTTAATCGATGCGATCGAGACTTCGACATCGTCCTGCCTGCATACACACACTTACAAAGAGCTCAGCCTGTTTTGGCTCCCCATTATTGGTTGGCGTATGTCGAGAAATTGGAGCGTGATCGCCAGCGGTTAGCCGATTGTCGCAAACGCGTCAATCAATGTCCGTTAGGGGCGGCAGCTGTTGCGGGTACTACCTTGCCCATCGATCGCCATTGGACCGCTGAAGCTCTTGAATTTCAGGGGGTAGCGGCCAACAGCATTGATATTTCGAGCGATCGAGATTTTGCGGTCGAAAGCGTATTTGTGTTGTCATTGATCGCCCTGCATTTGTCGACCTGGGCCGAAGAGTGGATTTTGTGGTCCACCGTCGAATATGGCTTCATTCGTTTGCCGCATCAGTTTTGTACCGGTTCGTCGATTATGCCTCAAAAGGTAAATCCGGATACCTTGGAATTGACTCGCGGCAAGTCGGCGCGCGTGATCGGTGATTTGCAGACCTTGATTGTCTTGATAAAAGGCTTGCCGCTCGCTTACAACCGTGACCTGCAAGAAGATAAACCACCCTTATTTGATGCGTTCGATACCGTCGAGGCCTGCCTCGAGTTGGCTGTTCCCATTGTCGAAGGTGCCGAATTGAATCGGGCTTCGATCGAATCTCGTCTCGAATATGGTTATCTGGATGCGACCACGTTGATGGAAGGCCTGATCAAGCAGGGAATGCCTCAGCGTCGTGCCCATCATTTGGTCGGTGAATACGTTGCCATTGCCTCAAAAAGGGGCGTTCCGCTTTCCGCTTTGACGGATGAGGAATTCCTTGGACCATGCCCAGATTTGGCTCAGGGGGGTGGTTTAGGGGCCCTCCGAGCCGTTTTGGGGGTGCGCCAGGCCGTACAAGCCTACCAAAGTTATGGATCAAGTGCTCCAAACGAAGTACGAAAACAGATCCAATCTTGGAAAGAGCGATTACACTAAGACTGGACTGGATCAATTCGGATAAGGAAATCGGCGGACGGAACCTCTTGTCACCTAGTTTTCCAACCTGAAAGTTCGGCTGCTAATGTTATTGTCAATTCAGGTGAAATTCCGTACTGGCAGCAGTACCCGTATACCTGCAGCGATCGGCACCTTTTCCAAGTTTGGCATGGGCTGTTTGTTAGCGTTGTCGTGCCTGTTTACCATCGGGCAAGCATCGGCCCAGGATGACCCGTTTGGTAATGCACCCGCATCCCCTGCTCCACCAACCAAAAGCGCAACTTCAGGTAACACTGCTGTAAAGGACAACGAGTCCAACGTGGTGGTCCTTTCGATTCGTGACAGTAAGTTAGTGACACCGCAGCAATATGGCCAGGCGTTTGTTTGGCTCGCGCGGATCCAGCGCTTCGATGAAATCGGCCGTTATCTCGAACAGATTCGGGCAGCGAATTGGGATCAATCGCAAAAGGCCAACTTACTCGATAACACCGACTCGGCCTTGTGGTTGAATATTGCCAATCGGCCTGAGTTAACCGATCAACAAAAAACGGTGGCTCGCGAAGTGTTGGACGCCGCCTATCATCATGCTCGGTCGCCCCAGCAATTGGATAAATGGATCGTGGCTCTGTCGAGTGAATCGGCCGGCGAACGAGCCCAAGCGCGAAGCGAACTTTTGAAAGTGGATTTTGAAGGTTTGCAGAGACTGGCCAAAGCGATTGCCACCGACGAAGTTAGCAACATCGATGGTCTATCGGCCGCGGTGTTTGAGTTCGGTGATCGCGGCATCGCCATGTTGGAAGACATGATTATTGGTTCCGATTTGCCTACCGCAGAACGTGCTACGGCAGTCTTGGCTAAGATTGGGCCATTCGATTCAGCTTCCGCATTGATCAACGCAACCAATCGGAGCGATTCGACCGAAGCGATGAAGAAGACTTCCCTCGAAGGACTCAATCGCTTGTTGGGGTATGTACCCAACCAAACCGAAGCAAATCAATACATGCGCAACAAGATTGCTCGCTTGATTCAGGAAGCTCAATCGTATGCGGGTAATACCTACGATCGACGTTGGGTAATGCGTTGGGATCAAGCCAACGGTTTGTTGGCTGGTAAACAGGTCACGATTGATAAAGCATTTTGGTGGCAGGCAGATCGCGAAGCTCGCGGTATGTTGCGTTGGAGCGAAGTGCCAGGCGACACCCTTGAATCCTTGGTCGCTATTCGATTGCAGAATGCATTCGAAGATAATGGCTCATATCATGATGATGTAGCGATGCAACAGTTTTCCAGCGAGTTTCCTGCGACCGTTCTGACCAGCGAATTTTTGGGTCGCGTGTTGCGAATGAGTCGAGATCGAGGTTGGAATGGCTCTCAGGTTCGCGCACTGCAGTTGCTGGGTAGCATCCAAATCGAAAGCATGCCTGAATGGGTATTGCAAGATATTGCGGCTGCAACAGGCAACGGTAATCCGGGCCTCCGTTACGCAGCGTTCGAGACGATTTCGACGTTAGATCCTCAGGCACCCTACGCGGGAAGTCATCGCGTATTGCTAACCGCCGTCGAGCTTCTGCGGGTTGGCCCCTATCCTCGAGCTCTTGTTGTGAGCGGCTTTTCCTACGAGTCTGGGGACGTATCTTCCAAGCTGCTTCAGTATGGATATCAATCGACCGCATCGGGAAGCGCTCGGGGCACACTCCGAGGTTTAGATCAACCGAATCCGTACGAGCTCATTGTGATAGCCGGCAAAGTCAACGATATGCCGGTCAGCCAATTGGTGCAGCGCATTACAGAATCTCGGTATGGGAATGGAATTCCGGTCGTTGTGGTGCTAGGCGAGAATGAACCTGCTCGTCGCGCCTTGGTCGGCATCAAGAATGTCATTGTCGTGGAAGGCATTCCCACCGATAGCCTGGCGATGCAAGGTTTGTGGGAACAGATCGCTCCTGTGGCTGTTCCAAAATTATCTCCCAACGATCGAGTATCGGCGGCAGTAAAAGCTGGCGAGCTTTTGAAGCGAATATCCGAGGAATCTGAGATATACAGTTTCTATAACTTGGGTTCGATGGAAGCAGAGATCGGTGGCGATTTTGCTTTGCCTGCCGGTTGGGTGGCAGCAGACTCGATGCTCGCTTCGTTCGGTTCCGCCGAAGGGCAAGCTAAGTTATCGAATCGCGTCGTTGATCTAGGATTGGATTTGGATTCACGTAAACGAGCGGCTGTGCAATTGGTCCATTCTATTCGTCGCCATGGTGTTCGAATGGATCGAGAAACGGTACAGTTGCAATACGATCGCTTCAATCGTTGGATCGTTTCCAAGCCAGATGATGCTGCCCCTGTGGGTTGGATTTTGGATGCGATGGAAGCGCGGGCCGGTATGAGAGAATGGCCTGAGCTGCCGCAGCTGGTTGCTGCTCCCGCCGAAAAAGGATCGTAGCTAACCTTTAACAGGACGAAATGGAATTGATGTCCCGGTACGGTATTCCCGCTCAATCATCTGATCAAGGTCCTCCTATTCCAGGTCTTATTGGATCAAGCCCTGCGATGGAGGAGGTGTATCGCCTCACTCGCCGAGTCGCTCGGAGCAATGCGTCGGTTCTCATTCTCGGTGAGACTGGGACAGGTAAGGAGTTGATTGCCAACGCAGTCCATCGTCTATCGGATCGCCAAAGTGGTCCGTTTGTTAAAGTCAATTGTGGTGCGTTGAGCGAAAGCCTATTGGAGAGTGAGCTCTTTGGGCATGTTCGCGGCTCATTCACCGGTGCGGTCAATAATCGAACTGGGCGATTTGAAGCGGCCCACACTGGAACGATCTTTCTGGACGAAATCAACAGCACATCCCTGTTGTTGCAAGTAAAGTTACTGCGTGTTTTGCAAGAACGCGAATTCGAACGTGTCGGTGATACTCAAACGGTTACTGTAGACACGCGAGTTATCGCGGCCAGTAACCGCGAACTTGCGAATGAAGTCGAAATTGGCAGGTTCCGTGAAGACTTGTACTGGCGTCTAAATGTTGTGCCGATTTTCTTACCCGCACTGCGGCAGCGACGTGAAGATATTCCGGATCTTGTTCAATATTTCTTGCGTTATTACAGCGAGGCCAATAATCGCTTTGTGGTAAAGGTGGAACGCCAAGCTTTAGAGGCAATGCAGGATTATCATTGGCCCGGCAACGTTCGCGAGTTGCAGAATTATGTGGAACGATCTGTGATTATGGCCGACGGAGATGAGCTCACCCTCGAACTGTTGCCAGAAGCGATTTCGGGCAAAAAAAGAAACCCGGCATTTGCCACTAATATATCGAGCAATATTGACTTCGATTCACTTGTGCGTGAGTTGGTTGCCCGTGGCATTCATGGCGAAGAGAGCGGTGATCCCAATCAATTGCATAGTCGAGTGGTAGATCGTGTGGAGAAAGAGTTGATCTCGCAAGTATTGCAACTTTGTAACAGTGTTCAAACCAAAGCTGCTGGTCGACTTGGTATCAATCGCAATACACTACACAAGAAGCTTAAAGACTACGGGCTCGATGCCGGCGAAGGGGATGAAGCCAACGGCTAGCGTCAAGGACAACTCTCTCAAATATTGCATCAATGTACGTGGCCCACAGCTTGAAGCGACGGGCTGTGTTTTCCTTCACTCGCCTCAAATACCACTGTTTCCAGTCGTTGGGTATTGCGTTGAATTGCGCTACTTCAGCAACCGCAATCGCTGCCCATCCATTCAGTCGCATCCTTCGCGAGGATAGATTTTCCAACGCTTCTATATGTAGTGCGAGATAATGCAGTTGCTCTCTTAAATCTACGTACCAATCATCTAAAGTGATGTGCTGTAGCGATTGAAGTGTCGCGACTACTTGTTGCCCCTGGCCCTCGTAGATTTTGCAAGTAGCATCCCACAGAAGCAAGTGAGGATCGGGGGGAATGGCGGGTATGCTGGCTGCTTTGGATAGCATTTGCCGGGCTTCCTTTACGTTTTTCGCCAACCATTGTCCCCTTATCGCTTCTATCAACTGTTGGGGATTGTCTACTGGCACATTCCTCCAATTTCTTGTCCATTCATTAAGTATTTTTAGGTTTTTCGATTCTCTGTAGTACTTTGCGACTGCGGCCCATGCGCGTGCGTCCATCGAAATCAGTGCTTTGAATTGTCGATTGATTTCGTGCGCCAGTTCCACTGGGAATCGACTCGAACTCGGCATACAAAGAAGTGTTTCCCAAGCGGCAAGCCAGGCATTGCCAACAGGCAATGTTCGTAGAGAATCCAGAATCCGGTGAGGTTGCATTTCTCGCCAATTAAGTTCGGCCCAAATGATCCCTAGAGCTCCCAAATTCGGTTCTTCTTTCCATAGCTTATCGAGCTTGAGTTGTCGATCCGCTAGATTGAGTACCTCCAGGCCACACTTGAGAGTGAGCGGATCAACTTCAGCCAGTTGAGATGCACTTCTGCATAACTTAGGTAGAAACTCGACTTCTGTTACGTCATGCTGTAACCAGAGGTCCATAGTTGATCTTGTTCGAGTTGACACCGACTGCGGTAGTGCACTGAGCAATTTTTGTGCTTCACTAATTCGACCTATTTTGATGTAGAGAAAGAAAAGTTGGAGGGCCGCGAGCGCATTGTTGGAATCAAAGCGGAGTGCCGCCTGGAATTTCTCAATACATTCAAATGTACTCTTTATTGGATTGCATTTTCGAAGTGCAGTTGCATAAAAGACATGTGCGGCGGCATCTGACGGAAATAGACTCAAGAATCGCTTGCAAAGTTCGAAATGCTCTTCGGCGGAACTCTGCTCAGAAGTTCGGCGCAGCAGGCTACACCATTGCTCGTAATTCGCAGGTTTCTTGTCTAGGGCAAGTTTGTGACGTTTTATAGACTCTGTAATGTTCCCAATCTGAAACTGAATTTCGCTCTCAAGGAAAATTAGTTCAACGGGCACATCGTGCGCTGTAATGCTTGGGCGACACACTTCGAGTGCCTCACCTGTTCGGCCACTGAGATGCAATGATCTGGCGTATAGCTCGCGTAACCTAACGTCGTTAGGGGCCAGATTGAGGCCATCGATTGCAGACTCACACGCTCTTTTCGGTCTTCTCCAACGCAAGTGTAACTCGGCCGTTCGTATATGCCCCCAAATCCGAGTTTGCGTCACTTGAACGAGACTTCTGGCAGCATCGAATGCGGTCTTCTCGGCTCTCGTTTCATAGCACCATTTCCCAAATTGATCCCATGCCCATGAATAACTGGGATTCAGCGTTACCGCTAAACGCATTGCCTCGATTGCGTCATGTTTTTGACTTTGGCTCCAAAGGATTCCTGCGAGTTGGGCGTGTATAGAAGCTTCGAAAGGGAGTTTTTCCAGGCCTCCCTTAAGTACCTCAATTGCTTTCTCGTTTTCGCCGCATTCAAGATAAGTATCCGCCAACTTCTGAATCAAATCACCCGAGTTCGGGCTGTATCGAATTGCACTTTCTAACGCCGCACGTTCAGCATCAATCTTTCTGAATCGTTTATTGAAATCCTGGATTAGGGAGACGGGAATTTGAAAGGGGAGTGGCATATTCTGAAGCGATTCCCAACTTGCAAACCAAGCTTCGCCCGTTGGAAGATGTTGTAGAACGTCACAAATCTGTGTCGGTTCATGCTTCCTTGCCATAGTCTCAGCCCACATTACGCCGATGGCGCGAAGGTTTGGGAGTTCCTGCCAGAGTTTCTCAACTGCGGTTCGCCAACTCGCAAGGTTGATACAATCTAATCCGCGACGTAGGCTGTAAACATCAACGTGAAATGACTCGTTGATGTGCTGTCGTAGTACGTTAAGGAGATCTGTGGGCGAAGCGAAGCAACTAATCCACATGGATAGGGTCGACAAAACACTTGCAGCGAGTTCGTCCGGTAGGTTTTGTTGAAGTTGCTGAGCGTCGGCAATTCTTCCTGCCTTGAGGTACAAGAAGAATAACTCGAAAGCTGCAAATGCATAGTTAGGATCAAGCCGCAAAGCGAGTTGATACTCATCAATACACTCTTCGATGCTTTCTTCGGGTCTCAATTTTTGCACAGTAGATGCATGGAAGCCATGCGCGACTGCATCCGACGGGAAGAGCGAAACAAATTTCTCGCACAATTGAAAATGCTTTTCAATCTCGCTGTGCTCTTCTGTCCATTCGAGCAAGGATCTCCACTGCGTGTAATTGCCCGGAGCAATATCGAGCGCGAGAGTTTGGCGTTTAATGGCTTCTTGGATTTTGCCTCGTCGAAATTCAATGTCACTTTCCAGGAACATCAGCTCGGCAGGAATATCGTCTTTGTAAGCAGTAGGGCGACAGGCCGCTAGCGCTTCTTCAATTTTGCCTTCTAGCGATAAGGCGCGAATCCGAACCTCATACAACCTAATTTCCATCGGGGCTCGTTCAAGACCTGCATTGGCCACCGCTTGGGCTTGAGTGAGACGATCCCACCGCAGATGAAGTTCAGCCGTTCTCACATCGCCCCAAGTTTCTGTAAGCTTCGATTTACACAGGGAATTAGCCGTTTCGAAAGCTAGTTCTTCCAAATGCATTTCATGGCACCACTGACCAAAGTGATCCCAGGCCCAGTGGTAGCCAGGATATAGCGTGACTGCTCGACGCATCGATTCGATGGCATCTTCCTTTTGGTCTTGGCTCCATTGGATATCGGCAAGGTATGCATGGAGCACTGCATCGCGCGGATTAGCGGCTAGAGCATTTTTTAGGATTTCGATTGCCTTGGTAACGTCTTCACGAGCGAGATACAAATCAGAGAGTTGCCGCGCGATCTCCGCTGAAGTTGGATTGAGTTGTAAGGCGCGTTCCAAAGCTTCACGCTGTAAATCGTTCTGGTCGACTTCAAAGCAAACGGCTGCAAATTCCAGCCAAGACTCGACTAAGAAAGGAAATCTCTCGGTGAATTGCTTGCCGAGTTCAAATGCTTCGTCGGTCATCCCGACATACACATATTGCTTGATGAGTCCCGACCACGATTGCCATAGCTCAGGTCGCGACCGATGCGCTTCGCGCATATCGTCAAGGACTTGCCGCGCATCGCGACGTGAGGTAACCAACTTGTAATAGGAGAGAACTCCGTCTCCCATGGTGGCTTGCGTGCGCAATTGATCCAGCAAAAAACCAAAGTCCTCCGCAAATTCTTCTTCAGAGCGGCAGGTGGAAATCAACAGATTCATGGCCCAGTTATTGTCAATCCATAACTTTAGGGACTGAATGGCGGCTTCGCGAACGCCTTGGCGATCTCCTAACTCAAAATGGATTTGACCACGCAGCGACCAGTTTCGATAAAGGTTGGGCTCCAGTTCCAAGCATAAGTTTACATGATGTTTCGCTGTTTCAATGTCTGAGCGTTGAATAGCGGCGATAGCAGCTTCTCGATGCAGCCAAGTATTATTCGGATCGTTTTTCAACGCTTTGTCGAGTTCCGCCTCTATTCCTTCTGGGCGAAATTGACGCAGCCACGTCACGAGCCGTTCTTGTAGTGACGTATTTTGGGGCCACTGCACGAGAAGGTCGCGCAGACGTTGTTCTCCCTTGACCGCATTTTCTAGCTGCAAGTCGAGATCGAGCAACATATCGAGTGTTTGACTGTCCGAAGGTGAAATGTTAAGCAACTCTTCGAGGAGCATTCGAGCTCGAACCAGATCTCCTTCATACATTGAGAGCGTCGCTTGCGTTCGGGTCAGCTCGGCTCGATGGACTTTTCCTGCTGCCACTTCCATGCAACGGCGAGCTTCTTGATGTTCGCCATATCGATCGAAATACAGCGCCGCGTTGCACAATAGATAACCGTCATCAGGTCGCCATTGAATCGCTTCTCTCAACGTGTTCAAACAAGCTGATATGTCCTGCAACACTTCGTATGCCCAAGCAAGTGTCAGCGAAGGACCACAATTCTGTTTGCCCCACAGTTGATGCCGTTCCAGTAGCCAAGTGATAGCGGACTGAGTTTCTCGGCAGCGAATAGCGGCATTGAAAAACGCTTGCGCATGGCTTTCCGACTTCTCTTCAGAGCATGCCGCTATTCGCAAAAGTTCCACGGAATCGCTATAACGCTGCCGTTTCCAAGCCAATTGTCCGTAGAGTGAAATAGCATGAGAATCTCGTGAAGCCCAGCGCAGCAGCCAACGCAATTCGCTTTCGGCACGACGATACTCGCGGGCATCCCGCAGATACTCCTCTGCCATCATCGTTTTCAGGCGTACAGCAGGACCAAATTCATTGAGCGCATTCTGCAATAGTTCAATTCGTTCTCCGCGACTTCCAAACTCGTGACAATAATCGAGGCGATTCAGAACCAAACGCAGATCTTTGGGAAACTTCTCCAGCAATTTTTGCGTGATGCGCAAACAGTCATGATTGTTGCCATCATAACGCCTCAGCGAAAACTCACTTTGTAGAGTCAGTCTATGATCGGGCGCTTGCTGTTGCATCTTTTTCAAGACGACCATCGCATCGTCCCGGCGATGCTCACTCAACGCGGAGTCGATTTCATATTGCAAATCGTAAAGATCGGCTTCTGGCAAGGTGATTGCATCGAGTTGAGCGGCTTGTTCATGTGGGATCATTAGCATCCCCCGCGGACCACTGCTCGCGTAGTATTCCAAGAGTTTGCCGGTAGTCGCTTCTACCAAGCTGCGACTGGATGGATCGCGAATAAGAAGATCTTCACCAATGGAATCATAACCCACTACAGCTTGTAAGTGGCCGGAAGTGGCGGTGAGTGTGGTTAATGAAAATGGTATACCCGCATTGATTAAATCATGGGCGGCTTGACCAGTAATGCAAAACTCTCTGGCGACAAAACCATTTTCGGTTGCCCAACGTCGTTCGTCATGGCCTAATGTGCCGTCGTAGCAAATGCGTTCGGCTATCTCTTCATGTTTGATAGGTTTTTGCCAATAATCCGAAAGAGCAGCCAACGTCGCTGGAGCGCATGTCGAGCGATTTTGTCGAACAAAAGAAACAGGGATTCGAACCCGGCATGTTTTCGGATCAATATTGGCGCGTAAAGTTTCTTCTAGCCGCTTCGCAAAGTGCGTGCAATGTTCGATGTCCGCCTTGCGAGCGCAGGGAATGGCTTCTTCATATTTCCCCGATAAATATAATGCTCTAGCTCGCATCATATTGATCCATGATTCCAATGGTTTGGTTGGAGTGAGGATCGCCAGGGCTTGATATTGATTCAAGAGTTCCAGTGTCTCGTCATGCTTTTCAAGTTCCTGGCATAACAAGATCAACTGTGCGTTGAGCAATGGGCTTTCTGTAGATGCCAATGCGTTCTTCAGCAGCGAATAGGCTTCTTCATCACGATTGGCTTCCAACAGCAATTCGGCTAGGGTTTGTATGGCTGGTCTATAAGTTGCATGAAGTTCCAAAGCTTTGCGGCAGTTAGCAATGGCCTCGTCGCGTTGATCTCGATGCCGACATAGATCGGCCTGTACTAGATGATTCCAAGCGCTGGTGGGATAGAGCTCTAGCGATTGAGAAATGAACTTTTGGGCGCGGTCGAAGTCTCGTAGTGAAGCCAGCAGCGAGCCTTTGTAGGCTAGCCAATCTGCTTGTTGTTCGGAGGTGCGCGAGGAAGGGAGCTCAACCCATCGAAATTCTAGCCAAGCTCGGAGCGGGCCGCGACGGCTACGGGCGGCGAGGGCTCCATAGTAGATCGCGGCAGGATCGTTGGGGTACTCCCGGAATGCAAGTTGGTAAAGCGTGGTACCCCAACCTGCTCTGCCCAACTGATAGGCCAATCGCCCCGCCATGAGTCGCCCACGCACACCTGGCCATTTTCCCAATTTGCCTAGCGGCTCGGCGGCACGAAACGCAGAGACATAGAGACAGCGCTCATAGAACTCTTCGGCTTGCTGCAGTAGGGAGTTGGGATGAGTCATAGGTGAAAATTCTAGCGACCTTCGGATGAGATAACCCTCTTTTTACCAAGTTTTTGGGGGGGACCGCAAATTCCTGGTGGCGGGATCTACGAACCGAAGGGGTTTGTTGTTAGGCTAGAAGATTACAGGTTACCCAAACTGTCCGTTTTGAAAGAGGCAATTTGTGACATCGGTCGATCTAACCAGGTCCAGTGTTTCCAAAGCCCGTCCCATCTTAGGGACCCACATGCCCGCGTTTGTGTTCGATACGGGAATGCAAGTGGCTCGGCATGCTGCCCAGATTATCGCGCGTTTGATTCGAGAACGTTCGGAACTTGGCCAACGAACGGTTTTGGGGCTGCCAACCGGTTCGACCCCCGTCGGAACCTATCGCGAATTGATTCGCCTCCATCGCAATGAGGGGTTGGATCTCTCTTCCGTTGTGGTATTCGGCTTGGATGAATATGTCGGTTTGCCTATCGACAGCCCACAAAGTCATCGCGAATGGTTGCACGAACATTTTTTGAAACATGTAAACATTCAACCAGAGAATATCTATCTGTTGGATGGGCAACTGACGGGTGGTGATATCGACCTTCATTGTCGACGTTACGACGAAGCGATTCAGCACACGGGTGGATTTGATCTCGTACTTTTGGGTATCGGACGCAACGGGCACATCGGGTACAACGAACCCTTTTCTGTTCGCAAGAGCCGAACCCGCTTGTGCACGCTCGACCCAATTACCCGTCAGTCAGCTGCGAGTGACTTCTTCGGTGAAGATAACGTACCCACACAAGCGCTTACAGTTGGTCTTGGCACGATCCTGGCCGCGCGACGTGTATTGTTGTTGGCCTTGGGTGAGCATAAAGCGTCGATCATGCGCGAAACCCTGGAAGGCACGATTACCGATCGCGTTCCGGCAACCTTTCTTCAAGATCATGGTGATGTTCGCGTTTTGTTGGATGTCGCTGCTGCTGGCAAGTTGACTGGTGTTGATACACCCTGGTTGCTCGGCAATCTGGATTGGGATGATTCGCTCATCAAACGCGCAGTACTGTGGTTGTGTCAACAAACAGGTAAAGCGTTGTTGAAATTGGACGATGACGATTTCCGTCGTCATGATTTACATCAATTGCTGCGGCATCATGGTCCGGCGCAACGTATCGCGCACCGCGTTTTCCGCTGGATGATGGATACCATTGAATATCATCCTGCCGGACGTGAGCCAAAGGTGGCTCTCTGTTTTAGCCCTCACCCGGACGATGACGTGATCAGCATGGGTGGGACTTTGATTCGATTGGTCGAAGATGGGCATCGTGTGCACGTGGCCTATATGACCAGTGGCAACATCGCCGTGTTCGATCATGATGCTCGACGCGTTGCTGACATGGTGACAGAGTACAATCGACTCTTTGGCATTGATCATGATCGCTCTCAAGATATCGAGCGGGCTGTGCGCTATGAATTGAAGAACAAGAAGCCAGGCCAACCGGACGCTGAGACCATTCTGAAGATTAAGTCGTTGATTCGTTGGAGTGAAGCGCGAGCTGGTGCGTTGCAGGTCGGTTGCTTAGAGGAAGACTTGCATTTTCTGGACTTACCGTTTTATCGTACGGGTACCATCGCCAAGCGACCTGTGGGTGCCGAGGATATGCAAATCATTTCCGATTTGCTTGAACGTGTTAAGCCACAACAGGTTTATGTCGCTGGCGATCTCGCCGACCCTCATGGTACGCATCGAGTTTGTGCGGAAGCGATTTTCCAAGTCTTATTGAGTTGGAAAGCTCAGGGACGTGAATTGCCCGAGGTTCTTTTGTATCGCGGTGCTTGGCAAGAATACGCTTTGCATGAGATTGAGATTGCAGTGCCACTTAGCCCCAGCGATTTGATGCTCAAACGCAGGGCGATTTTCATGCACGAGAGTCAGAAGGACGAAGCTCTATTTCCGGGCAGTGACCCACGTGAATTTTGGCAACGCGCTGAGGATCGCAATAAGGGAACTGCTGGCAGTTATAACCAAATCGGTTTGCCTGAGTATTTTGCGATTGAAGCGTTCACACGCTGGAACGGCAATCCCGTTTAGACGTTGAATTGCTAGATGCAATATTTTGAAGCGTTGTCATGACTTCGATGCGTGACAACGCTTTTTCGATGAAATCACTTCAGATACTTGGTAACGAGCGATTTCAGTTCGCTCTTCGACATGCCACCCGTTTCTCGACCAACGGTTTGGCCATCTTTCAGAAATACAAAACAAGGTATCGAGGTGACGTTGTATTTCGTGGTCGTCTCCACAGCTTGATCTACATCGATTTTTGCGAAGACGACATCGTGCATTTCGGTTGATAATGCAGCGACGGCGGGTTCTGTTGCCTTGCATGGTCCACACCATTCCGCATGAAACTCGATGACGACGGGCTTGCTGCTCTTGGTTACCAGTTCTTCATAGTTGGCATCGGTTACTTCAACGCGGTCATCTTTTTCGATGGTGGTTGTTTGGACTTCACAGCCCACTGCCCCAAGGGTCAAGAACGTGCAGAGGGAGCAAAGAACTAGGCGACGGGCGATATGGTATTGGAGAGCGTGGGAAGGCATGGAATGGACGTGCCAATCAAATATGAAGATGTTAAGCCGATGTGCCGAAGTCAATGCGTACGGTGTGCGGAACAATGATTTCTAATAGCTCGATCACCGGCTCGCCATCGAGATAAATCATCGCTGTACGACCAAACGTGCGAGTGCCAACGGGGCACTGAAACACTTCGGCTAAGCGCGTACCAACCCGAATGTCCCATAATGCGGATAGCTGGACTTCACGCATTACATTGTGTTCGATCAGAACACGTCCCAGTGGGGTTGTTTCTGCGAGAATTTCTTCGCAGACATCATCATCGAGAAAGGTGACATCGAGTCGTACGATTCCATATTGGACGATTTGGCCATCTTCTTTGCGATGCAGCGTAATTTCGCGGGAATAGAAAGGTTGATCGAAGCGCCGATCCAAGACCCGAACATCGACAGGGCCATCGAATAGTTTCTCGACGGTCTCTGTCATGTGGCCGTCATGGGCCAAGAGATCCGCATACCGCCACGGCATCTGGTCGGCTTCACATTCTTGGACTTCACCTAGCTGCTGCGCGTCTTCGAAAAACAGTGCGATAAGGTCTTCAAGGACTGGCGGCCCAGGCGATGGCTCAGATGCTGATCCAGATGATTCGTGTGGCAAGACGGATTCTCCCGCAAGCGATGGAAAACAATCACCGTGTGGTGATCGGTAGCTTTGTTTGGAATGTAACGAGGTTCGCGGGTGCGGCCTCATCACGATGCAAAACCGTATCGATTAGATAATACAAGAGTCGTTGCAGTGCTTCTGGGGCAATATTCTCCGCAACTTCTTCAGCCCTGGCTCGATGTTTCTCAATGAGTCGTTGGCTTTGTTCGAACACACGAGCTTTGTCATAGAATTGGCGAATCTTGTTTACTCGAACCGCTGGAGCCAAATCTTTGTCGTCGATAGTTGCCAGCATCGCCGCTTGGTCTTCTGGCGAAAGTGAGGCGAGAGCGAGAGCCCACAGAATGGTTGGGCGTCCCCCTAAAACGTCGCCTGCGGCATGGAGCTTATTATGACCGTCTCCTTCCCAGTCTTGAAGGTCGTTCAAGATCTGGAAGGCGACTCCCAAGTTACGTGAGAATTGTCGAACCGGCTCAACGTATTGGGCCATGTCAAACGACAGCTTATCTGCAGCCAATCGAATGCCGGAGTACAAGGCGGCTTCAAAGGCTGGAGAGGTTTTCAGCGCGTAAACTTTTAATGCATCGAGTGGTTGTAAGCGTTTGTCACGAGCATCTCGCCACAACAGTTCAGCCCCCTGACCTTCTGCTAAGCGTGTATGGGCACTCGACAAACAATCCAAAATGTCAACGGCTGCCGCTGGTCCAATATCGCGAGCATGATGGCTCACTAATCGATAGCCTAAGCCAATCAAGTAATCACCGACATTGATGGCTGTGGGTAAACCGAAACGGCAATGCATGGTAGGTTGGCCATAACGGAACCCATCATCATCTTCGATATCGTCATGTACCAAGCTGGCTTTGTGGAACATTTCGATACTCATCGCAGTGCGATAGACCGATAAGGGGAAGTTCTTGATGTTGTTGGCTCCATCGGCCAACGTGCTTTCACCACCCATCATCGCGTCATAAGCGGCTAAGGTGATAAAGGGGCGACTGTACTTACCACCCTTGGAAACGAAATCCATACCAATTGCTTCGGTCGCCGCAATTGGATCAAGCGTTTTGAGTGGATCTTGTTCAGCGTTGCTTATCGCCGCAGTGCCACGTTGGCGTGGAACCAGTTCGTCCATCAACGGCGCGCGAAACATTTCGGACGAGGCTCGCAACAAATGGACGTAGCTACGAGTTTGCTGTGCAGGTTGTTGGTAGGCGGTGGTCAACATTTCCCGGACCCACTCTTCATCCACGCTTGTGTTGCGACAATCGCTCGACAACAGTGGAACTGCCATGCAGGGGATGCCGGCTAATAGAATCTTGTCGATGGCCTTTTCAAGCACATTGAGGCATGCCACGCCGACAATCGCATCGACGTAACCACTAACGATGATCTTTAGAACAACAGGTGAGCCTTCAGCCACCAAGACTTTGTAGCCCATCTCTTCAGCGATGCTGCGATAATCGGCAATGCTACAAGCGCCACACTTTTTACAGTTCATGCCGAATTCGTCGTAATCTGCAGGGCAGCCTTCTGCATGTTTCAGGCAGTGAGGCAACAAGAAGAGTCGACGGCTTGGTGGAACGGCTGCTACTTGGTCTTCCCAAAAGGCCGAGCTCAAAACAACCATTGTCCAACCGACATAACCTTCTGGCATTTCCATTTCATCCAGAAGTCGACGTGCTACCACCTCCATTTGGTCTTTGCTCAATGGAGTTTCTTTGTCCATCTTGGCCGCGATTTCACGGCACCGAGCTTTCAGGCGCTCACGCAATTCGCGCGTTTCTGGTACGAGCTTCAGGTGTCCCGTTTTGCGTTTTGGCGATTTGGTGCGTTGAGGTCGAACAGCCGCAGCGGCTAGATCCAGCTCTGTTGTCTCGGTAGTCGGCAATGTGGACAATGGAGTATTCCTGCGTATGAAATCACTTTTCACGTTTGCATCGCATGAGTGAAAAGTTACTTGGCAAATTTGAAACGGTTGAGGCGAAGTTGGCTCATTCTTTCACCGCAATCCGGTTTGCTACACTGTTATCTACACCGATAGTATCTACACCGATAGCTACACCGAGGGCAGCCACGGAGAAAATCGTTGGATAGAGTTTCTCGTAATACCACAGTTTGGCAAAATAAAAACCGATCGGCCAACTGGTACGATGATAACCCAGGCAGATCGATTCACTCAACCAGTTTAATCCTCGAATTATAGTGGAATCAGCAACTGAGGTGTCCGCCAAAGTGAGTAAAGCTTCGAGGGCAACCGCAGATTCTTCGACCGAGCTGGACCGATCATCGTTAGATTCGCTGCGATCCTTGCCGTAGGGGACGCTTGAGCCACCCCCCCAACCGCCATCACGGTTTTGGTTTTTTCGCAGGAAATCGGCCCCTTTTCGGCGCATTTCAGCGATTTGCGGCGATTTTTCCAGCGACCGTACCTCGTTCAGGGCGAGCATCACCCGCGAGGTACCGTAAATTGGATTATCTTCACCAGAATAGTCCTGGTTTCCAAACCAGAGCGGGAGCCAGCTCCCATCCGAATTTTGATTTCGTTGCAAATAGTTGACGCCAGACCGAAAGGCACTCGGCTGTTTTGCAAAAAGATCGTGGGTAAATAACTCACGAGCATCGGGCGTTTGATTCAGCCACACATCGATCGCGCGAAGAGCATGGGCCGTTAAGTCTGTTCCGCTGCGATCAAACGGCAGAGTTCCCCAGCCTCTGCAAAACGTTGGCCAACCACCGTCGCGATTTTGCAGTCCATAGAGCCAACGAATTCCGCGAGTCACCGCATCGATAATTCGTGAGCGCATCGCCGAATCGCGAACACCGATTTGTTTCCAATAGGCATGAAGGGCTAGCAGTGCGGCCGGAGTGTCGTCCGCATCCGGGACCGCACCACTGAGATTCGTCCAACCCCAACCGCCTGGATCGGCCCCCGTAAACGGGTGTCGAACTAAGTGCTGGCAACTCAACAACCACTCTACGGTCGACGTATCAATTGCGTTTTCTAAACTATCGCGCGACAGAGCTTTGATCGACAGCGATGTTACCCAGGTAGCTAGGTTGGTATCGATTGGCCAACTTCCATCTTCTAAAACGCTATCGGTCAGAAAGCGAATCGCATCTATCGACACCGGATGCTCGTGACATCCCATGGAGGCAAGGCTCATTAGCACAAAGCTAGTGAGGGGAACGGCCTCCAAATAACCACCGCTTTGCGGCTGCATCTTTTGCAGAACACGCCGCGAGGTTTGCACACAACTTGCTCGGACCCAACGCCATGGAAGGATTTTCGTTGGAGCATGAAAATGTTTGGCTTGCCCGATCGCAACCAAAGCGGGAATCGCGTAACTCACTACGGGCATTTTGACAAAGCGATACCAAGCTTGCGGTAAAGCGGCCAATTCAAAAGGTAGCGCGGGGACTGCTGTCCACGGCACTAAGCCAGCTAGGGCACAATTCGAGAGGATAGGGACAACGAAGGTCTTGTCTTTTCCGTAACGCCGCCGAAGTCCCTCCCATCGGCCCTGTTGGTCGACATAAGCCCACGCTCGTGCCAAGGCCGCAGATACAGCCGGGTTCGAGGTTGTTTCATTTAGAGTTGCTGCATGTGGGGTTGTTTCAAATTGACTCAACTTCCATGCTGCAATCACCAATAGGGTTGTCGCAATGTTGCTGTGACTACGGTCGGTATCGCCGAATCCACCATCGGGATTTTGATGGCGAAACAACCATTCAGCTCCCCGTTGTATCAACTTATCAAAATCGCGATTCGGTGAATTAAGCTTTTGACGAACGATCGATAGGGCGCTGACCGCTGTGGCTGTAGACAGTGCGGAGGTAGATAATTGCCCGGTCCAGTGAGTTGCGCGGCCTCGTTCCCCGATGAGTTCGTCTCTCGCTTGCTGCAGAGCGGTCTTAAGTCGCTGATATTCCAGCGGTTCAGTTGCGGCGGAAGAACGGGTAGAATACGTTGAGGTCATGCAAAGTGGTCGACTAAGGATTGACGGGCTGATTCGTTTTTTACTAACAATTCGCGGCAGATTTTCGCAGCGGACGATTCCAACGCGAATTTTTCGAGGCGTGTATGTCGAGGGGGATAACAATGCGATCGATGATGGGGTTCCGTGGCTATTGCAACATCGCTGCCGCAATGGCTGTGTGCTTAGGTGGTTGTCAACCAGCCGCAAGCGACAAACCAACCAGCACCATTAGTGTACCAACAAATGAAGTCTCTGCTCCAGCAGATGAACCAGCAGCCTCCGGTACTACGGCAAAGCCAGTAGAAGGTGCGGTAGAAAACGAAGAAAACGGTCCGAAAATTGCAGTCGAGGTAAAAACTCTGGCCGATGCCCTGAAAGAAATTGCTGCGGAAAAAGGGAAGTGGACAGTTGTTGATGTTTGGAGCACTTCTTGTATTCCCTGCATGAGAGAATTTCCGCATTTGGTCGAGCTAGCTAAGAAGTATCCTGACAAGGTCCGCTGCGTTAGCATCAACGTCGACTATGTGGGCCTCAAGTCGAAGACACCAGAAAGTTATGTGCCTGCGGTGGAAGAGTTCTTGAAAAAACAAAAGGCAGAATTCAAGAACTATCTCAGCGCGACGCCGGATAGCGACGTCTTCACTGAGTTGGAAATTGAATCGATTCCAGCGATTGTCGTACTGGGACCTGATGGCGAAAAGAAAAAGACATTCACCGATGACAATAGTGGCGATGATGGAATGACCTACGAGGGCGACATCATTCCGTGGCTAGAGTCACAACTCAAGTAAACCGAAAACGGAACGTCTCTCAAGTACGTTCCATTTTCGCGGGCATCAAAGTCGAAACGCCATTACGTACAATTGTACGTGATGGCGTTGTGTTATTCGCTGGCACCGATGCAAATAAGATACTTGTCCGTGCGAAGTAACACTTCGTTTTCGGTGATCGCCGGCGTGCTGCGGATCACATCATCGAGCGAGAATTGGCCGATTTTCTCGAATTCCGGACCCGCTTTGACAAAGGTGACAATGCCATCTTCGCTGATTCCGATCAAGCAATCATTGGCGATAACGGGAGAGCTTGAAACGTTCCCGCCTATGCGTTGTTGCCAGCGAGTTTTTCCATTGCTCAATTCCGCACAAGACACGATCCCATTGTCAGCCCACATGAAAATCCACGGACCAGAAACCACTGGCGTCGGAACGTAGGGGGCGGCGCGTTGGATACGATACACTTCTTTCGGTTCACCCAAAATGGAAACGGCGATCAGTTCATTGCCGCCACCGCCTGACCCGCAGGTGCTGATCAACAAGCCACCACCCATCACGGCACTGCTGACGACACGCTTATCGAATGCGGCAAATTCCCATTCCGTTTTTCCATTTGCAGCATCGATGGCAAAGAAGCCTTCTTTGGTACCTGCACCCAGGAGCAATGTTTTGTCAGCCTGCTTGACGACGCAAGGTACGCCATAACAAACCCGAGTCGTTAGCCGTTTGTTTTCCCAAATCGTCTCACCCGACTTGAGATTCAAAGCGACAATCGAACTAATACCCGGCTCAATACCTGGCGGTAGCTCTTCTGCATCTTGGCTGTTAACAAGGATGAGTTTGTCATCCACGATAATCGGTGATGTGCCAAAGCCATGTTGACTTACATAGCGTCCCAAATCTCTTTTCCAAATCTCGTCGCCTGAATGCGTCAGGGCGCGAACTTCAACTTGATCGGGGACACCCCAAGCAATGTAAACGCCGCTGTCATCAACAACCGGGGTGCTCGAAGCATAACTGCTGCGTTGATGTAAAGCATGTGGGGCGGATGGATACGCTTTTTGCCACAAGGTGCGGCCCGTTTTCAGATCGATGGCCAATAATTCGCGGCTAGCGTTATCGAGATACGCGGTGAATACGTAAATACGATCTTTCCATACGACGGGTGAGCTGTTGCCGCTACCTGGCAACTGAATCTTCCAACGAATATCGCTCGCTTGCCATGGAATGGGAGCTTTGGTTTTGGGTTGGACACCAGTGCCATTAGGACCGCGAAAGCGTCCCCACTCTTGGCTTGTTGGAGCGTTTGGCGGCGTTGTGTCAGGGACCGAAGTCTCTTGAGCTTTTCCGTTGCTGTTTAGGGCACTCAATGCCAACAAAAGTCCCACGATGTTAGCCTTGGCTAAGATTCGGAAAGAGGGAGAAAGAGGGTGCATCTCAAACTCGTATCAGGTAGGAGGGAGTGGGAAGTACAGGTTTGCTAACCAGCATAATCGATACACCGCGCATAATCGACTCGGGAGTCCCAGAAGAAGGGGGTGATAGGCGGGGAATTCGGTGGAGTTCGAGCGGATCACGTTGGTTCCATGCTACATACCAGGGAGGGTTCTTTCCTTCAAGAACGACCCCGAGAAGTCGATTAACACGCAATGACGAGGCCTCTCCCCTTGAGTCTTTTTGTAGAAACTTTGTCTAACGAAGCCGATGTTCTTTCGATCCAAGATCGCTGGAGCGAATTAGCGTGTAATGACCCTTTCTTGCATCCCATGTGGTGCATGTCTTGGTGGGAATGTTACCGAACCCATGAAATGCAGTTGAGGGTTATGGTAGTCCGCAATAGTGATGGAGACATTCTTGGTTTGGCTCCGTTCTACTTGCGAGTCTCGCCCCTTATGGGACGCGAGTTGCGATTCCTCGGTGACGGCATCATCTGCAGTGAATATCTATCGGTATTAGCAAGTCCTGGCACAGAAACGGAAGTCACTCTGGCGATTGCGGAGGCTTTGCATCAGCAAGGGCAGAGCGAAAAGCGTGGTACCTGGGACATGCTCGATCTTGACTGTTACGTCAGCGATGATCGATGCATGGGCATATTGAAAACGTACATGCAAGAGCATGGGCATGCTTGCCATGTAGATGAGGTGATGGGATGTTGGCGCGTTGATTTCAGCGAAGGCTGGGAAGCCTATATGGCAAAAATGTCCAAGAGTCGACGCAATAAAAGTCGTCGCTTGCTCAAGCAGGTTCAGAGCGGTGGGCCCTATGAAATAAAATGGGTTGAACATCATTCCCAGATTGAAGCGTTCATGAATAACTTGTCCAACTTGCATCAGTCGCGTTGGCAAGATAGAGGCGAAAGCGGTTGTTTCGCTGATCCTAAGTTCGGCAAATTTCTCCGCCAAGTTGCCGTTCAAGCGATCGGTTGTGGACGAGCCCATCTGATGCAATTGAACTACGAAGGTATGCCGGTTGCAATGCAATTTGGTTTGCGTTCAGACACAACCATTTTCAGTTACCAAGTAGGGGTGGATACCAACTCCACAGCCGAGTCGCCCGGTATGGCCATGAATATGTTGTTGATCCATGACGGTCTACAACGCGGCCTGACGGGATTAGATTTCCTTCGAGGCGATGAACCATACAAGGCGACCCTTCGAGCGGAACGAATTCGAACGGTCCGCTTGCACGTTTTCGCCCGGTATCCGTTGGCACATCTTCGATATCGTTGCTGGCGGACCGCCTGCGAGGCCAAGCGGCTAGCCAAGGATTGGCTCAAAACTCCCCAAAAATCGAACCCTGCTATCGAGCAGGAAGCCTAAAGCCCTCACAAAGCGGGGGGAATCCGGTATATTAAGACTTGGTCCGGTTACTGTTCCGGGCTGGGCATTCTGAGATACTAAGAAGGCCGGTTGGGGTTCAATGTAGGTACCTAGCTTTTGGCGAACCGATTTTTGCGAATCGAAACGCGAAGTTGGGGCTCTCCCCATTCCCTACCCACTATGTCGGTCTATGGCTCTTGATAAATTGCCTGGACTCACGCGAATTTTTTCAAGCAGGTTGGCGTAACTAGAATGTTGCCCAACGAGCTGAGTGAGAACAATGCAGAAGTTTGATTTTCAACAGCGAACCCGTTTTGTCTTCGGTGCCGGTAGTTTGCAGCGACTAGGTGAATTGGCTCGCGAGTGTGGTGGAACGAAAGTTCTAGTTGTCAGTGACTCTGGTGTTGTTTCCGCAGGGCATTTTCAGCGCGGTGTTGACGCCCTGCGAAGTGCCGGTTTGCAGGCGGCATCTTTTCACGACTTCCGCGAGAATCCCAGCACCGAGCATGTTGCGGCCGGAGTAAGGGTGGCCCACGAGTTTCAGCCTGATCTTCTCGTTGGCCTTGGCGGTGGGAGTTCTATGGACTGCGCTAAAGGGATCAACTTCCTTTTTAGTTGCGGCGGTAAGATGCAGGATTACTGGGGTGTCGGCAAGGCGCAGAGTCCCATGCTGCCGATGATTGCAGTACCCACCACTGCGGGGACTGGCAGTGAAGCTCAGTCATTCGCTTTGATCTCCGATGCGGTCACACATGTGAAGATGGCCTGCGGCGATCCAAAAGCGGCTTGCAAAATCGCTTTGCTCGACCCAGAACTGACCGTCACTCAACCGGAACGTGTTACGGCTCTCACCGGCATCGATGCGATATCGCATGCACTCGAAACTTACGTAACCAAACGCCGCAACACGATGTCGGTTTGTTTTTCACGCGAAGCTTGGAAGCACTTAGCGACGAGTTTCGTACGCGTGCTGAAAGAACCAACCGATTTGGAAGCTCGCAGCGGAATGCAACTCGGTGCGGCACTGGCTGGTATGGCGATTGAATCCTCGATGCTCGGTGCAGCGCATGCTGCCGCCAATCCTTTGACGGCCCAGTTTGGCGTGACGCATGGCCAAGCAGTGGGAGTCATGCTGCCCCATATCATTCGCTTCAATGGCCAGCAGTGCGATGCTTGGTATGCCGATTTGTTGCGGGATATTCAACCGGAAGTTGGCACATTGCTGCCTGGGGAAGCGACGGAGCGATTGGCGGCTGTCGTCACACACTGGGTACAGTTGGCTGGTCTGCACACCAACATTCAACCATTGGGAATAAGTTCATCCCATATCGTCGATCTGGCAATCGATGCAATGAAACAATGGACGGGAACGTTTAATCCTATTTCTGTCACACAAATCGATTTCGAGAAACTCTATGAATATGCGTTATAGCAGAAGCTTTGGCTTGTTAATGTTGTTCGTCTCGTTTCTTGCAGTTGCCTTGTTGCGCACAAGTACGATCGATGTTCCGTTGGGCGACGCTGCGACTCTTATGGCGCAGAGTCCCACTGCCCCTTCAAACAGCGATGACCAATGGCCCGTTTATCGCGGCTCCGCCTTAGCGACTGGAGTTGCTGCCGCTCCGCTACCTGAAAAATTAGAGGTCGCTTGGAAGTTTGCCGAAGATCTTGGCCCAGTGGAAGCGACGCCTGTCAGCATGGATGGTGTCGTGTTTGTTGGTGATGTTGACGGTCATTTTGTCGCTTTGGATTTACAGAATGGCAAACTGAAATGGCGACAGAAGTTTGAAACCGGTTTTATCTCATCGGCGGCTGTCAATGAATCATTGGTTGTGGTCGGGGATTATGATGGCACGATTCGAGCCTTGAATAAACAAGATGGAAGTGTGAAATGGGAATTCACCACCAACGGTGAAATTGATTCCGGTGCGAGCTTCTACAAAGACCTGGTCTTGGTGACTTCGCAAGATGGCAGCCTATACGCATTGAATGCAGATGATGGTCAGGTGAAATGGAAGTATGCCACTGGGGATCAATTGCGTTGCAGCCCAACCATTGTCGAAAACCGAACCTTCTTGGGTGGATGCGATGCCAAACTGCACGTGGTTAACCTCGACACGGGCACCGCCATGGGTGAACCCTATGCGTTAGGTAATCCGACGGGAAGTACACCCGCTGTTGTCGGCGAGATCGGATATCTTTCCACTTATGGTGGGCAAATCTTGGCCTTCAATTGGAAGGATCTCAGTCGCAAGTGGATTTTCTTCGATAACAAACTCGTACCCGAATTCGAAGTCTCTGTCGCTGCTACCAACGATATGATCGTCGGTGTTGGCAAGAATCGAAAAGTGCTTGGGATCAACGCCCAAGATGGAAAACTGATTTGGGAAGCTCCGCTCAAGAAAAGAGCCGATGTCGCGCCCGTGATTTCGGATAGTCGAGTCTGGATTGCGGCGACTGATGCACGCTTGTATGCCTTCGACTTGAAAACGGGGCAAGAAGTTTGGAAATATGAATTCAAAGGACCTTTGCACTCCGCTCCAGCCATTGTGAGTGGTCGTTTGGTTTTGGGAACAGATAACGAAGGCATTGTTTGTTTCGCTGGACAACCCTAGCAGTTAAAATAGCCTAGCGAACGTTATAACCTCGGGGAATATCATGGCTACGGAAACCGTAAAAACTGAAGTCGGCAGCTACTTCATCTCGAACTACCCTCCGTTTTCGCAATGGAAAAAAGAGAATGTAGCTGACGCGCTCTCCGCATTCGCTAAACCGCCCCGCCCCGCTGTGCCGCTCGGACTCTACTTGCACATTCCCTTTTGCAGAAAGCGGTGCAAGTTCTGTTACTTTAAAGTCTTCACTCAAGTGAAGGCGGAGGAAATCGAACGTTACGTCCAGGCCTTATGCAAAGAAATCGAGATCGTCGCGCAACAACCTGTGATGGGTGGCCGCCCATTTCGTTTCGTGTACTTCGGTGGCGGAACTCCAAGTTTCTTAAGCAATCGGCAGCTGACGAGTTTGGTCGATCGCTTGCGCCAAAATATTCGTTGGGATCAAGCTGAAGAAGTTACCTTTGAATGTGAACCAGGAACGCTCAGCGAATCCAAAATTCACACGTTACGCGAATTGGGTGTTACGCGTTTAAGTCTGGGCGTCGAGAATTTTAGCGACCAAGTTTTGGAAGAGAACGGTCGCGCTCATCTCTCGAAAGAAGTTTATCGCGCTTGGGAATGGATTCAGGCCGCCGGGTTCTATAATGTCAACTTCGACTTGATATCGGGCATGGTCGGTGAAACGTGGGATAATTGGAAAGACAACATCAAACGCACGATCGAGCTATCGCCCGACAGCGTGACCATTTATCAAATGGAATTGCCTTTCAATACCGTCTATTCCAAAGACATTCTCGGTAACCAAGTCGAATCGCCCGTTGCGGATTGGCCAACAAAGCGTGATTGGGTGCGTTATGCATACGACGAATTGCAAGCGGTCGGGTATTCGGTAAGTAGCGCTTACACCTTGATCAAAGATCCGAATCGAGTCAATTTTAGCTATCGCGATAACTTGTGGAACGGAGCTGACCTCTTGGCGACAGGCATAGCCAGTTTCGGACATGTCTCCGGTGTCCATTATCAAAACCTCCCGGAATGGGAAGACTATATCAGCGCTATCATGAACGATGGTCGACTTCCGATCGGTCGAGCATTAACGGCCACATCGCATCAGTTGCTCGTGCGGGAAGTGATTTTGAAATTGAAGAAGGGCTACCTGCACCCACAAGAGTTCCGAGATAAGTACGGTGTAGATATCGTTGAGCATTGGAAAGATGTGTGGGCCGATTATCAACAGCGAGGCTGGGCTTCCATCGAGAACGGAGAAATTCGTTTGACGGTCGAAGGGTTGTTGCGAGTCGATGGAATGTTGCCACCATTCTTTGAACCGGAACATCAAGGGGTTCGTTACACATGAGCGAACCTCTCATCTTCATGATGGGAAACTTTTCGGCTGAGTTTCCGCAAACAATTCTGTATGTCAAGAATCATATGTGGTCGGTCCAAACCGAAGGGAGCGTTTATCGCTTTGGGCTTTCCGCTTATGCTGTTCGCTTGTTACAGGATGTGTATTTCTTTGATCTGAACATCGAACCAGGCATGCAGGTAAAGGCAAAACAAGAGATTGGTTCGATCGAAAGCAAGAAAGCGGAGAGCAGTCTGTATTCACCGGTTGCCGGATTGGTGAGTCAAATCAATCGAAATCTGTTGGATGATCCCACTGCCATCAACGTCGATAAGTATGGGGATGGTTGGTTATTTGAAATGCAGTTGGATACCGAGGCGGTTGGGCAGCTCTTATCTCCCGACCAATATATGGAACATTTAAATCAAGCGTGGGAAGTGGCTCAACGCACGATCAAAGGACAAGTGAATGGCTGATAGTTTATTGACGGTCGTGGTTTCCCAAGGCCAGAGCCGCAATCCAGAAAAACGCGATTTGGAAAAGGCGATTGCAGATATCTGCGCTCAGATTCCAGGCGTGAGTGTGGTTGTCATTCCGCATCTTTATGATTTGGCCTATGACAGCGAGACGTATCAGAAGTTAAGAGCCATTCAGGGCGACATGGTCGTATTCGCTTGGTTGTATGATCGCGCCGCTCATTGGGTACTGGATCGCAATGCGGTTCGCGGTCAGGTCGGAGAAGTTTTGCTCGTGCCTGCCGATTATCAAAGCGATGAAGACGAAGATGAGGAGGAAGAGGAATTAAACGATAAAGATCGCGTGGCCAATCTCAACCCTCGGCCTGATCGATTCGTGTATTGCATCGACTTGCGCGCCTCCGAAGATAAAGAGGCATTTGTGCAAGAAGTGAAACGAATTGCGGCGAACTCTGCCGCGAAAGTACTTCAAAATCGACCGGAGATTAGCCAGTGGATTGAGGGAACGCCCACTCCAGAATCGCTGCTGCGGTATCTCAATCCGGTTTCTTCTGTGCAGGCCGATGCACCTCCGCAAACATCCGCTGCGGCATCGATTTATTCGTTGTTTGGCGCAAACGAACTTACGAAAGTTGAAGAACATCCTACGCGTCGCTGGTATCCAGTGATTGACTTCAGTCGTTGCACCAATTGTATGGAGTGCATCGACTTTTGTTTGTTTGGCGTTTATGGCGTTGACACGGCAGAGACCATCTTGGTGGAACAGCCCGACAATTGCCGAAAGGGTTGCCCAGCCTGCAGTCGTGTATGCCCTGAGAATGCCATTATCTTTCCTCAGCACAAGACTCCCGCAATTGCTGGGGCACCCGTGGAAATGGGTGGGCTCAAGATCGACTTGTCCAAGCTCTTCGGAGCACCAGAAACCGACGAAGATGCAATGCAAGTTGCAGCTCGCGAACGCGATGAGCAACTCATTCTGGCCGGTCGACAAGCGGTCGGTGAGGTGCGAAGCAAAAGTAACGCTGCCGCTCAAAAAGAACGTCCCAAAGATGAACTCGATAATCTTTTGGATCAGCTCGATTCGCTCGACCTCTAGGCTAAATATGTGGTCACAAAATAGTTGGGCAATCGTGTGGCGAATGACTGCACCAAACACGAATGCTATAAAATTAGCCAGGGAAGCGACTGAATGTTTCTAACTGCATACGGACTTGAGATCCGCTAAAACGGCGGCGGCTGCGCGTTCGCCGCTGCGAATTGCTCCATCGATGGAACGCGTATCGCAATAATCACCACAGCGGTAAATCGTATCTCCTACCCGAGGTGATTTCACGATTTGTTCCATGCTGGCTACTGATTGATCGGGGAGCGAGTAAGGAATGTTGTAAGTGGATAAGGGCCGCCAGCGATCGACATCGCTTCCGAACCACTCACGCAATTCATCGCGAACGGCTTCGACATGCTCACGCGGTGGACGATCTAAAGGACCAATGGATGTCACGGATACCAAGGTTCGATTGTCGGGAGCATAACTCGGTTGAACTCGACTGGGGCAACAGAGGCTGTTCACAATACTGTTCATATCGCAATTCAATACGATCGATGGACTTTCGACGGGCGCATTGCCCGCATCAAAGTACACGCAACGCGTCGAGCGATAGGTATACGACGTGTCCGCTTGTAATAGTCTCGCAGCAGCGGGCATTTCTGTCGCCACGACAATCGCGGCACAAGAAAGCGAACTTCCATCATCCAATTTCACCAAGCCGTCGCGAATTTCGGAGACCGTGGTTTGTGTTCGAATCGTCCCTGATGAAAGTTGTTTTGCGAGTTGTCGCGGAATCGCTTCCATGCCATCGGCTGGCAAAGTGGCTTCGCCGCGACTAAACATCGAAAAGGTAAAGTCGAGCATTCGGCTACTGGTGGTCAACTCCTTCTCTAAAAACACGCCGCTGTAGAAGGGCTTAAAAAAGTCTTCGATAATCTCGGTGGAGAAGCCGCATTGATGGAGTCGCTCGATCGCCGTAGTCTGCGGTGACTCTAGTAAAGCATATGGATCTTTTTCGCTGCGAACACGTTGGCGGAATCGAGCTACTTTGCCGAAGTCGCTCAGTTTACCGGTGGGGGCGAAAATGCTTCGCACGCTATCTAACGGATTGCGCCAGGGGTCAGCGACAACTTTGAAATTGTCGTCTTTGCGGAGCAAGCATCCATTGCGAAACGCGCGAAGGTTTAAGCTTTTGAGGTCGAGCCATTTGGCTGCGGTGGGGTAGCTACTTTGAAAAACTTGGAAGCCGCGATCCAACAGAAAGCCATCGATTTGGTCGGTTTTAACGCGACCACCAATTCGCTCGGAAGCCTCGATCAGTTGAATTTTTTGGCCCCCCTTTTGCAGCATTAATGCGCAAGTTAGACCGGCCAGTCCTCCACCAATAACAATGATTTCGCGACCGCTAGACGACATTTCACTACTCGCCGTTATATGTTTCGACTGAATCTACTCGATGAATTTCGAAACCGATAGGATAAATGGAGCGTGCCCTCGCCCCCGCTCAGCTGCTAAAATTGGGACGAGGATGCGTGCAACCCAGGACGTGCTCGCCCCACTGTTTTCCTTCATGGTAACAAATATTCCTTTCCATAAATTGAGCTGCCTGCGATGAGACCCCAGTTTTTTTGGATAACCCGTTGGATGATCCCGTGGATCGTACTATTCGGATTATGGCCCAGTCTGATTACCGCGCAGGAGCCGGTGGCGCCACCAAAAAAATATGAGCGTCCAATCGTTATTCACATCGAAGGGCCCATCACGGGACTAACCGAAGCCTTCTTTCGCCGTGCCATCGATCGAGCGCGAAAGATCAGAGCGGATCTCATCATCATGGAAATCGACAGCCCCGGAGGTGAGCTCGAAGCCTCTCTGTTCATGGCTCATACTTTGAGAGATATCGATTTTGCCCGGACGGTCGCTTTTGTACCCAAAGAGGCTATCAGTGGTGGTGCAATTATCGCGCTGGGGTGCGATGAGATTTGGCCGAGCGAATTCGGCCAAATTGGGGACGCTGGCCCCATCATGTTCGGTGCCGATTTGCAATTTCGACATGCGCCAGAAAAGATTCGCAGCTATTTGGTGCAACAGGTTCGACAATTGGCCGAAGCCAAGAATCGTCCACCCGCTCTGGCGGAAGCTATGGTCGATATGAACACGACGGTTTATCGTGTCGTTCGAACCAGTGACGGTTCAGACTGGTACCTTAACGATGCTGAACTCGCCGCTCTCGCCGATCCAAAAGCATTCGAAAAAAAGGAACCGGTCCTCGAAGCTCGCCCAGAAACATTTCTTACAGTTGGTGGTGCCCGAGCAGTGGAATTGAAGTTGGCGAAAGGGCTGGCCAAAAATCGAAAGGAATTGCTCGATTCTCTTGCGAGCGTAGAGCCATTAGAAGAGCAGCGACCGCATTGGGTCGATCGGACGGTCTATATTCTCAACTCACCAATCGTGACCGCTCTGTTGCTGGTGATTGGTTTAGTTGCGCTCTATTTTGAATTCAGTATGCCTGGCCTTGGAATTGGCGGTATCACCTCGATCACCTGCTTCGGAATTTTCTTCTGGAGCCATTTCCTGGGTGGCACGGCAGGTTGGTTAGAAGTGATGATTTTTTTGATCGGTTGCATTCTACTTTTAACCGAAGTCTTTGTGTTACCTGGATTCGGCGTGGCTGGCTTCAGCGGCATCTCCATGATCATCATTGCTCTGACCATGGCTTTGCAAGATTTTGGAATGCCAAAGGACGCGCTGCAATGGCAACATACCACTCGCAGTTTAGTATTAGTGCTCACTGCGTTCACGTGCGTTATATTGGCGGTGTTCACTTTAGTGCGTTACGCTAAAGTTGTTCCCGCTCTGCGCGGTCTAACGTTAGATCTTCCCGAACCCACTGAAGTTGCTCCAGTATCAACTTTATTAAGTCAAGATGGTGCATCGGGCGAAGCAGCCGCGCTTCTACCTGTTGTGGGTGATCGAGGAGTTGCTGAATCCGTTTTGCGACCAGCCGGAAAAGCTCGGTTCAACGAACGAGTGGTGGATGTGATGAGCGAGGGGGACTTTATCGACCCCAACACTGAAGTCGTTGTGGTCAAACGCCAAGCCCAAGTGGTTGTGGTTCGCAAAGTTTAACTTCGGAAATGGTGGGCAGTCTCACGCGAATGTTGGCAGCAGTTGCGGCGTGATGTTTCATCAAGCGCTTTTCGTTAAATAAAAAAAGAGGAGTCGCCCGAAAACAACTCCTCTCCTCCTCTTCCTGCATCACTCGTTGCAGAACTCTTCAATTACTTAGGCAATAGAACCTTGTCGATGACATGGATCACACCGTTGGTGCAGATGATGTCAGTCTTTACAACGTTCGATTCGTTGATCAAAACTTTGCCGTCCTTGACGGTTACCTTCACTTCGCCACCTTCAACGGTCTTAGCCGACTTTACCTTCACAACGTCAGCAGCCTTTACCTCGCCAGCTACTACGTGGTAGGTCAAGATCTTGACCAACTTAGCTTTGTTTTCTGGCTTCAACAAATCTTCAACAGTTCCCTTTGGCAACGCGGCAAATGCTTCGTTGGTTGGAGCAAACACAGTGAAAGGACCTTTGCCCTTCAAGGTTTCAACCAAACCACCAGCCTTAACAGCTGCAACCAAAGTGGAGAAGATCTCGCCTTCTGCACCAACTGCTGTATCAACGATGTCTTTGGTCTTCGCTTTTTCTTCAGCGTTGACGCCAGCGAATGTGAACAATGCCAATACGCTCAAAACGAAAAACATTCCCAAGCTCTTCATGACTTCTCACCCATATGTGCCTGAACGATTTATAGTTACCGCGACAACCGCGTAACTTGATCTTGCTTACGTGAGCATGGTAGGAACGATGACAAGTGGAAAATGCGAAAAAAAGATTTATCTCGCATGCAAATGAAGTCCGATTTGCGATTTTCGTCATTTCATCATCGAAGCCTCCTAGCTGCTGCAATGATGTTCAATATTTCGGATGGCCGTCTCTAATTAGGGTGTTTTTTCGATCGTGCACTTGTCAAAAGCTGCGACCCTACTACCGCTGTTGTTTTCTTCTTTTTGCTCTTATCCCCTTCCGTGGAAAAACAGAAAGAGATACTCGCGTGACATCAAGGACTAGATGTTCCGTCGACAGCGTGGTAACGATATCGCATACAGGATAAGTCGCTTATTGGCGGTCGATCAGAATGCGATGCAGCCATACATTGATGACCGATGCAACATAAGGAATATCAACGGGGTTCTCGATCAACAAATGGTCCGAGCCTGGTAGAGAGATGAAGCTGGTGCCACGTTTCGTTGATTCAACCGAATAGTCCGCTGTGCGTGTTAATTGCTCAATGCGATACGCTTGGTCAATATGAACCGTGCGGTCGTTGGGTGAATGAAAAACCAACATTGGTTTCTTGATCGTTTGAATGAGTGCAGGAAGATCAAAGTTTAGTAAGTCATCAATCATCTGTTGTTTGATTACGTACTTTCTTCCGCCGATTTCGACTTCTCCGATACCATTAGCTGTAATGGTCGGGTCCATACGCAACAATAGACGCGCTAGGTGTTGTGTGTCGCTGGGAGCTGCCAATGTAACGACACCAACTAGATCCTTGTACTCCGAAGCGATAGACATGCACGCAGCCCCACCGAGTGACAAACCCATGAGTGCAACTGGGGTGCGATAGTTATCTCGCATGAAATCTACAGCAGCCCGCAGATCGATGCGGGTGGTAGAGAAATTGGTCGAACTGAAGTCACCTTTGCTTTCCCCTAGTCCCGTGAAATCAAATCGCAAGACACCGTAGCCATGTTGCGCTAGCCAGCGGCTGATACGCACAACGGCCTTGATGTCTTTGGTGCACGTGAAGCAGTGGGCAAAAATCAAATAGTCTTTCGGCTCGGATTCGGGTAGGTCGACGATCCCCGCCAACATATCGCCACTGTGACCTGGGAAATAAACACGTTGACTCTGTCGCAATGGGATCATCAAACTCTCGGTCGTTGGGCCAAAAAAGAAAACCGCTCCCCTATCAAAAATGATACAGGAGCGGTCGATAGGCTTGGAGTGCTGTTGTTAAAAAAACTAAGCAGCAGGTGGTTCAACGCAATTGATGCGTCCGGAGCGGAAGGCGTCCGCCATAGCGCGGGGAACTTCAGCTTCGGCTAAAACCAAACCGGCTCGGTTCTCAGCCACCTTGGCTCGCATTTCTTGTTCGGAAGCAATCGCCTCTGCACGACGTTGTTCGGCATGGGCGCGAGCCACACGCACGTCGGCTTCGGCTTGGTCTGCACGCAAGCGAGCGCCAATGTTCTCGCCCACATCGATATCTGCAATGTCGATCGATACGATTTGGAACGCTGTGTGAGCATCCAAGCCACGATCGAGAACTGTACGAGAAATCATGTCAGGATTTTCCAAAACGGCTTCATGATTTTCGGCAGATCCAATCGAACTAATGATACTTTCGCCCACGCGGGCGATGATGGTTTCTTCTGTAGCACCACCGATCAATTGCTCTAGGTTGGTGCGAACCGTTACGCGTGCTCGCACACGCAGTTCAACGCCATTGCGGGCAATTGCACTAATGGTTGTACGGCCGCTCTTCTTAGGATCGGGGCATTCGATCACTTTGGGAAGAACACTGGTACGAACGGCATCAAGAACATCACGGCCTGCCAAGTCGATGGCGGCTGCACGGTCAAAGTCAAGTTCGATCCCTGCGCGTTGAGCGGCGATGATGGCGTTGATAATGTTCATCACATTGCCACCTGCCAAATAATGCGCTTCTAAACGTTGAGTCGTAATACCGTTTCGGCGACTGATATCTAAGCCAGCTTGTGCCGCCATAATTTTAGCGTTGACGATCACTTGGGCTCGCACTTGGCGGAGGTACATCCCAATCAAGCTTTTCATGGAAACGTCAGCGCTCGACATGAACGCCTGGAACCACAAAGCGCCAAACGCGACGAAGAGGATGGCGGCAATAAGGACGAAGATACCAAGTCCAATAGCCACGCCCAAAAGCACAAGGTTGAGAATACCGACGTTGCTGAGGTCCATAAGGGCACCGATGGAGTAAAAAGTTCTCTGGCTGCTGTAACGGGAGAATCTTGTGATCGAAAGTCCGTTAATTGTAGCACAATTTGTGTGCCCCCCAACGCAGAAGCACCAAAGTTAACGATTAATCGATCCACCCCCCACCCAAAACGCGATCCCCCTCGAAAACCACGGCCAATTGACCCGGCGCAACCCCGTAACATGGGGAGTGAAACCGGACCGCAAACGAGTCCGATTGTAGCGATTTTCCTGGATTTTTTTCGTTTTGCGCGCCTAATGTAGCTTCGTCTTGTTTGGGAGTCGCCGGGATGGAGACCGAAGCTGGTTGGGCAGTACTGTTGTAACGAATTTGGACTGCCGCTTCGAATGTTCCAGCTGGCCGGTCAACGAGCCAGTTCGTTCGGTTGGCAGTCAGTGTGTTGACACCGAGTTCCTCTTTTTTGCCGATGACCACGCGAGCCGTTTTGGGTTCGATACGAACTACGAAATAGGGCTCGCCCATCGCCACGCCAATACCTTTGCGTTGTCCTATAGTGAATTGCTCGATGCCATCATGTTGTCCCACAACGCGACCTGAAGTGGTGACGATTTCGCCTGCGGTATTGATTCCCGATTTGCTGCGGACGAACTCGCCGTGATGCCCGCTGGTCACAAAACAAATCTCCTGGCTATCTTTCTTGTCGGCGACACGCAGGCCGACTTCTGCCGCCAATGCGCGTATTTCGCTTTTGCGATAACCGCCGATCGGCAACATCATGCGCGGTAACAGAGTTCTCGATATTCCTGCCAACACATACGATTGATCTTTGTCATCGTCGATGCCGCGAAAGAGCCCGATTCCATCGTCGGTGGGTAAGAGTCGAGCATAGTGACCGGTTGCCACAAAATGTGCGTCAACACTATCCGCATAATCAAAGAGTCGACCGAACTTCAGCCAGTTATTGCACTGCACACATGGATTCGGAGTTCGGCCATGTTGATATTCATCGACAAAATAATCGACGATACGTTTGAAGTCCGCTTGTAGGTCGAGCGCGTAGAAGGGGATGTTCAAGCGATCGGCTACTTTGCGGGCATCGGCCGCATCACTGGCGCTGCAACAGCCCTGTTTATGGTCCGCGCGTCCCTGCAAGATAGGGAGAAGTGGGTTAGGCTTTCCATCGCTTAACTTGCAAGCAGCTGCCGATTCTTCGCCATGTCGCATAAACACGCCGATGACTTCATAGCCCTGTTGCTGCAACAACATTGCCGCTACAGAACTATCCACACCACCACTCATCGCTAAAACGACACGCTTGCTCGATACCATACTGGGCCTAATTACGATTGGGCTTTTAAGCCCTTAAAAACAAAGAACTCAATGGAGACACTCTGCCAGCACACTTGCTCTAGGCAAAGACTTTTTCGTCATCGATCAGTTCGAGAGGTGTGTAAAAGGGATGTCGCGATTCTTTGTACGGATTATTTTTCCGAGTGTTGTAGCAGCAAATCAAACCCCAGCGTGGATGTTCGCTGGTATTTTGATCGGAACGATGCAGCACATTTCCATGGAAGAATAGTGCGTCTCCAGGTTCCATTTCGGCGTACACGATCGGTAGTCGTTCCAATACAGCCGCTACACGTTCTGCATCAGCGCCCGTTTGGCCACCCACTTTGCCATGGTCGATGCGTCCCAAATGATGCGAGCCTGGGACAACTTGAAGGCAACCATTTTCGCGGTTCGCGCGATCGATAGCGATATAGCAGCTGGCCATGGTCGGGTACAGGCACCCGAAGTTATACCAATAGCCATAATCTTGGTGCCATTCCCAGGCTCCGCCAACCCGCGGCTCCTTCAGCATCATTTTGTGATGGTAGTGATAAACTTCATCGCCCAAGAATAAACTCATGTTCGCTGCGACACGTTTGGAGGCGACTATGCGACTGTAAATATCATCATCGAGTTCATTGCTCAACGAGAGAGTGGTGGTTCCTCCTTGCGCGTCCGAGCGACTTGTGGCTCGCTCGCGAATTCGTTGGTCGCCCCGCGCCAAGCAGCTCAACTGTTGAACTTCTGGGGCAAGAAAAAGTTGGCGAACCAATACGTAGCCTTGTTCTGCAAAAAGGCGAACATCGTCTTCTGACGCGCGATAGAAACTCATAGGGAAATTTCCGCAAACGGAGAGGGAATCGATGGGGCCAAGGGGGCTGGTGGATCAGGCCTTATTTCAAGGACATTTGCCGTTGCCGATGGTATTTTAATCCGGGTACAAAAAAGCAAAGTCCCGCAATTATACCAAAGATCATGTGAGCGTAATCGGGGAATACGGCCATCAATACGCTGGTTCCCAGCAATACGGCTGCTTGGACGTAAAAAACACCCGATAACATGGCCGCTTTCACCAAGAATACCATGCTGCTCACAACGCCCAGCAGGGGCGACAGTGTGAGTGGCTTCAAATTGAGCCACCACTCAAATGGATAAAGCATCGCAATAGCGATCATACTTGCGCCCCACAGATGCGCAATCTGTCGCTCCACAAACGTCACCGGGCCCATGCGATGTCGCATAGCCCAAAAGACTGCCGCCCAGGCTCCCAACCCAATCGTCCACAAGCCACCATAAGCGAGTCGGTTGTCAACGCCGGCCCAATCCAAGGCCTCCGTCAATAAACACCACACCAACAAGACGAGGCTATGCCACATCCAGAGCAGGCCCCAGTTCTCGAGCACGGCAGCATGATGCGTCTCACGCAACACGCGGGCTAACACTTGAGTGAATCTTCCGCTGCGGGCCATCACCGGTTCATCGCGGAGAAAGGCCTCAAGGTCTGATGCCAGCTCACCTGCCGATGAGTAACGCAAGTCGGGTGGCTTTTGTAAGCACCGGATCACCACCATCTCTAAATCGCGATCGATTTTGGGTTCCAAAACTCGCGGTGGAATGGGCTCTTGTTCCAGAATCTTTAAGGCGAGTTCCAGCGGCGAGTCTGCGACTAGCGGAGGCCTGCCTGTAAGAGCATGATAAAGCACTGTTCCCAAACTATAAACGTCAGAGGCTGGGCCAAGTTGATGTGAACGACCTGAAGCTTGTTCGGGAGACATGTAGCTCGGTGTTCCCAAAATCGCCCCGGTTCTTGTCAGATGCTCGTTGGCATGAAAGAACTTCGCTAAGCCAAAGTCGGTCACTTTTGCGCTGCCATGTTCATCGAGCAAGATATTCGACGGTTTAATGTCGCGATGTAATATCCCTTGCTTGTGAGCATAGTCGATCGCTTTAGCGACGTTCGCAATTAATGCGGCCGCTTGCCGTTGTCCCATCGGCCCACTTCGCAAGCGTTGCGCGAGGGTTTCTCCTCGAATGAACTGCATGCTGAAGAAGGGAGTACCATCGAATTCGCCAACCTCATAAACTTGCACAATACCCGTGTGTTCAAGTCTGGCGGTTGCCTCAGCCTCAGCCAAGAAACGTTGGTGGTCTTCGGGAGAGTTCAAGCGATCTTGTTGGATCATTTTGATCGCCACTTCGCGCCCAAGATTCACTTGTCTGGCGCGAAATACGATCCCCATTCCCCCCTGCCCTACTTGCTCCAACAGTTCATAATCACCGATCGAATACGGAAGTTGAGGTGGCCAAGTTCCTGAATCGGAACCGAAAAAACTGCTACTTTTGGCTTGGTTAATACCCACCGCTTCGGTCACCAGCACGGTGCCCCATAGATATTTTAGCTCGGCGGCATGTTCCGGATATTGTTCGCATACTTTGACAATATCAACCTGCTCGCCGCGTTGGGCGCGATCGGCTAAGTCCGTGAGGAGAAGTGCGAGTTTCTCGTCGCTTTGTTCCTGTGAATCGACCGCTTGCGTCTCCGAAAGATAGACATCGCGTTTCGAAGATCCCATGCCAACACCGTTTTTCGCTATGACTCTTTCGGAGTGAATGTGCTGACTAATAAATGTGAATGTTGAAAGCGGATCAATAATAAGTCGGGCTACGTGTTCGATTGATCGATAATTTCTCGCAACCGCCGTAACGCTCTCAAGTATCGCATACTAGCGGCTGGTTCGGTCAACTCCAACGCCGCGGCGATGTCTTGATTGCTCAATTGCTCATAATGCCGCATCAACAGGATTTCTTGATCGATCGAGGGGAGCAACTCGATGGCCGCTTCGATTTGTTTCGCAATTTCGCGTTGCGTCGCGGCTGCTGCTGGGGTAAGCGAAGGATCGCACAGAGCTCCCGCCAATTCCATGGTCGAGTGGTCGTTGTCGCCGTTAACGACCAATGGTTGTTCGCGGTCGATACTCCGTTTGGCAGAAACTCGATGCCGCCTATGGGCGTCGATGATGCGATCTTTGGCAATTTGACGGACCCAAAGATGAAAAGCCATAATCGGATTGTCGAGGTAATCTTTCAGGCGGCGGTTGGCTTCGATGAGGACTTCTTGGACGACATCACTGACATCCACGCGGCGTTGGATCTTTTGGTCCAAACGAAGCTGGATCATCCTTCTCAGGCCATCGCGATGACGGTCCAACAAAGACTCAACTGCTTGAGGGTTGCCCTCTTTTGCTCGTTCAATTAACGCTGCCGTTTGCGTTCCATCCGGCCATACAGATTTGCTCATGTCCGCATTATAGCCCACTGGCAACTCGCCGTGCAGCGGGAAACTCCCCTGAGTAATCCCACCTTTCGAGTCGTCATCCGGAAAGGCGGCAAGATCCTCATTCTCCCGCCAAAATCGCAATACTTCCTGAGTTTATGGGTCTCGTTCCGGTTTCGGTTGCCAGCAATAATCGCCCGTTATCATCGACACTTTGGCACATTCCACGATATTGTACGACGCCCTGATTCACCTCAATAAACTTGTCTCGCAAATAGCAGCGTCGCCGAAATAACTCAAAAATCGTGGTGGGTTCCGCTTGCCATTGATTCAAAAAATGGTTGATTCGCGATACGACGCTCGGCAAAAATTCTTCACCGCGGAAGGTGATGCCGCTTTCGGTCGCCACACAGGTGGCGCGTTGCTGAACGTCGGTGGGAGCCAAACCCCAATCGATCGCAAGATTCAAACCAACCCCCACGATCCACCACAATCCGTTTCCAGGGGCTGAGGAACCGAAGCGAAACGCGGGAACTTCTTCAGGGGCACCTTGAATGCCCTCCACCAAAATGCCCGCGATCTTGCGTCCCCTCACATAAACATCGTTCGGCCATTTTAGTTGCACTTCGGACGAATCGATGTATTGGCTAAGCAGGTCAGCAATCGCCACGCCGACTACTAGAGCTGCTTGCGGCAATTGCGAAACATCACGGGCGTAGCTGCCACTATCGATTAACGAGGTAAACATCAAGCAGCCATCGGGTGACCACCACCGATTTTCACCTCGGCCACGACCCGCTGTTTGTTTGCGTGCGGCGATTGTGATCGGCGGAAAGAGCTGCCTTTGCTCCACCATTCGACGAACATAATCGTTTGTGGAATCGATCTCTTGAAGCCATTCAATTTCCGCTTGCATCCGAGTTGCCTTACAGAATCGCTAATGGATTGCGCGGATGTTCAAGTGTCCCGCGGGTGACTCCCACGCGATTAGCCGCTTTGAGTTGTCGCCAAACTTCACTTGCCGGTAATTCGCCAGCTAGCAACTGTCGATAAAGCGTGATTAGCAACTTCACATCTTCATCAGAAGTGTCATTGAGCATTTCGATGCGGAAACTGCGAATGCCTCGTTGCAATAAACCGGACACCGCTTCTGCACCACTTTGAGCCGTTCCGTTGTAGAGCGTATTGCGGCAACCGATGTCTGCGTGCAAGACATGTTCCGATCCAATTCGATCGCGCAATTTCACCGCATGTCGATCGCACGGTCGTCCACAATTGGTTTTGTTAGTGCCCGGTGACAATACAGTGCAAAACACGCAATGCTCCATATGGAACATCGGCATGTGTTGATGGATGACCACTTCCAGCCATTGAGGTGGAGTGGCTGCTACTAACTCCAAGAGTTGATCGCGATTCAAGTCGTACGAGGCCGTAACGCGTTGAGCGCCCCACTGAACTAATTGTTCTGCCGATAGTGGATTGGTGATATTCAGTGAAAAGTCGGCCACAAACGGAATGTTACGTTTTTGCGCGAACCGAATCGCCGCCAAATTTCGCGCTAACCAACCATCGCTGGCATGTTTAGCTAGATTGAGGAATAAGCCATCTTCACCTTCTTTGTGAATTCGCAAGGTCGCTAACAACAAATGGCGTCCCGCCTCTCGGGCCCAAGCCACTGCTTGCTTGTATTCGCGCAGATCATGAAAGTCGGCTATTAGATGTTCGGCACCCAAGTCTAACGCCTGTCGCAATTGTTTTAGCGTGCGACACAGAACTCGTAGAATGGGCTTGGAATCTGCAGGAGTTTGCCCGGCATCGGAAACACTCTTTAGTAAGACGCCCACATCGACCTGCGGTTGGATCTCATGCGAACGTATGGCCAAACGCTTGGCTTCGACCGCTTCGATCATCGCGTGCCGCCATTGTCCCAAGATACTCAGCGGCACCATGACCTGCTCGCCGATGTCGGCGCTGATCTCGTATAGGTCATATACGGTCGAGCCGAGTCGCGAAAATTGTTTCTTCAGCGTGTCTAGATCCAGAGCGTGTCGTTGAGCGACCTGCGGTTGATATTCATGCTCTACCGAAATCGGTTCCATATCCGGCGCGGATACCGTCAGTCGTAGCGGTTGCCCCAACTCAATTTGCGCGTGGATATCGAGGGGTACGCGTCGCATCGGATCTGCTGAGGTGAATGATTGACGCAATCGCTTATTGAGTTGTGGGTCGTCGGTTTGCCAAATCTTTTGACCCGCAAATACATCCGCATTGGCGATCAAACCACGAGCAAAACTGATTTCCACTACGCCACCGATTTTTCGATCATCGGCCGCCGCTTCTGGATTGGCGGGCCCCAACTTCGATCGAGGAACAGATGGCTTGGCTGGTCCTAGTGGGCGAATATCGAAAACTCGTCCACCAATTTCTTCATTGGCGGCGCGATCACCTTCGAGCACAATGCCATCCCCTTTCGCCAACGGGACATGAAGTTGGGCATGTAAACGATCGCCACGTTTGTCGATCACTTCACCTACCAACACACCTTTCTTGGCACTGCTTTCTCCCGGTACCAATCGCTTATGGTTACAGCCTTCTAACCAACCCGGTGTGAATCCGCGCGAGAACGAAAGCTCCATCTCGCGTTGACTCTCTGGAGTGAATTGAACCGAAAGTCCTTGCATCGCGCGGTCAATCGCTTGACGGTAGTGGCTTGTAATGTTGGCCACATACTCGGGAGTTTTTAAGCGACCCTCGATTTTTAAGGAGCATACTCCTGCTTCGATCAATTCGGGAATCAACGCATAAGCGGCGAGGTCTTGAGGGCTCAATAGATAACGGACTGGGCCAAGGTCAACGTCTTTACCATCGCAAATCATATCGTAGGGTAGACGGCACGCTTGGGCGCATTGGCCACGGTTCGCACTGCGACCACCCAACGATTCACTCGTTAAACATTGGCCACTATAGGCAACACATAATGCTCCATGCACAAACACTTCCACAGGCATACGGGTCGCAGCCGTAATCTGTTTGATCTCCTTGAGCGAACATTCGCGAGCGAGCACCACTCGACTAACGCCCAATTGCTCAGCCATGTCGATCGCAGCAGCGCAGGTGAGTGTCATTTGCGTGCTGGCATGCACTTCAATGTCAGGGCAAATCTGTTTTACGATTCGCGCGACGCCTAAGTCTTGGACCAAGACCGCATCGACGCCCGCTTCGGCAATTCCATAAAGATTTTTTTGGAGTGCCGGTAATTCATCGGTGAAGACCAGCGTATTGAGCGTGGTGTAGCCTTTGACGCCGCGATGATGCAAGAACTGCATCAATTCAGGTAATCGCTCTGGAGCGAAGTTCGCCGCCCGAGCGCGAGCATTAAAGCCCGAATCGAGTCCAAAATAAATTGCATTCGCACCATTTTCGGTGGCCGCAACAGCACATTCCCAATTCCCCGCCGGGGCTAGCAGCTCGGGCGCTGCCACCGTTCGAGGTGTTCCCAGTTCAGACATGTTCACATTCCTGGAGAAGAAACCACTTACCCATATCGACTTCTCTAATTGCAATGCGATTGCAAGTGATCGGAGTCGACTCAGTTTTGTTATGAAAGATCGGCCGAATCGAGCCAGCCAACCGAAGCTCGCTGCCTGTTGTTCGTGGCTCTATTGTAACAAGACATATTGGAAGCGATACTTGTAAAGAGTCGATCTCACACTGGATTTATCGCCGAAACGACTCGTCCCTCCCTTTTACCCCCTAAATCGTTTTTCCTCCGGAGCTATTCGATGTCTACATCGTTCTCATGGTCGCGTCGCAACTGGATCAAACAAACCTCTTTAATAGCCGCTGGGGCGACTGTGGCAGCTATACAATCGACTCCTGCTCTCGCCAGTTGGTTTTCTAGCGAAGGTTCACTGAAGGGAAAACGATTGTTGTTCTTTACTAAATCGAGTGGCTTCCAACACAGCGTGATCGCGCGTGAAGGAAACTCTCCCTCATACGCCGACCGCATCATGACGGGGTTGGCCAAGGATTATGAGTTTGAAGTTGAAAACACCAAAGATGGTTCCGTTTTTGACGGCGATCTCGATAAGTATGATGCGATTTTCTTCATGACCACGGGTGACCTAACTCAGGTTGGAACCGATGGGCATCCAGCGATGAGTCCCAAGGGGAAAGAACGCTTGCTCGAAGCGATCTCCAAGGGGAAAGGATTTATGGGATGTCATTGCGCTAGTGACACGTTCCATTCAGCGGGCCCAGCCAACGTCAACCAAGATAAACCAGATCCATATATCGCTATGCTCGGTGGTGAGTTCATTCGTCACGGCCGTCAACAAGAGGCTCGCATGTTGGTATCCAGCCCTAAGTTTCCAGGGTTGGAAGATGTAAAACAAGAATTTAAGCTCAATGAAGAGTGGTACTCACTCAAGAATTTTGCTCCCGATATGCATGTGATTTTGGTCACCGAGACTGAAGGCATGGTCGACGCTGATTACGATCGTCCGAAGTATCCTGGGACTTGGGCTCGCAAGCATGGAGAGGGACGCGTCTTCTATACATCGATGGGGCACCGCGAAGATGTATGGTCCAATGATATCTTCAAGAATTTGATCGTCGGTGCGTTGCGATGGTGCACCAAGGTGGCGGATGCGGATCTCACACCAAACCTCAAAGAGGTAACGCCCGGCGCTGCGACGATGCCAAAGCTCTAGTGCGATACGTGCCGGAACGGTGTTAGCACAAGTTGTTTCAATATAGAGTGATCAGCAAGTTTCGTGTCATGGCTATGCGGCAGCTTTACTCGCTGCTCACTCTTTTGGAACCGGAGCGACTGCTCGCATCACATTCGACCGCGCCAGGCAACACGTCGTCCCAACAACCCCTCGATCCAGGCTCGCCACTGCAGCAGTAGGAACCAAGCGACGGAAAGAGGATGTAAGCATACACCGATCCAAGCTTGGCTGAATCGGTACGCGGCCATCCATCGCGGTACAAAACTAAGCAGTGTGGCCAAGCCCAGAATGATGCTAAGCCATATTGGCCAATGCAATACAAGGCTCAAGACGAGCAAGATGGTAGGTGCCACAAACGCACCGCCGAGCAAAATAGTAAACGGCAGCAGCAATACTTTATTGGCAATGCCTTCTGTGGCATTCTTTAGGAGTCCGCGAGTTACTTGTTGGTAACCGCGATACATTCGGCAGTCTGCAATATCCGTGGCATCAAACAAATCCGTACTTAGATTTGCGGTGCGAAATAGCTTTGGAAGTTTGATCCCATCATGCCGCGAGCCGAAGATCTTGGCGTGACCGCCACATTGAAAGTAGTCTTCTCGATTCGCAAAAAACAGCTGTCCGCAGCCCGCTGAAAAACTGGCATCGTTGCTGGCTCGCATGCGTTCAATGGGAAGGTAGCCCAATAAAACGATATGCATCATCGGAATCAATAATTGTTCACTAGGAGTTCCGGTCACTTGTCGCGGAAAACCACTCAGCAAACTGACAGGGCGCTCCAGCATTTGTGCCATGATGCGGGAAATCGCGTCGGGGGCAACGTGCACATCAGCATCCAAGAAGAGTAACCAGCGATGCTTGGCGAGTTGAGCCAATTGCCAACAGGCGTGCTGTTTTCCATTCCAGCCATCTGGAAGTGGTTTGGATTTTAATAAGCGAACGCGATAATCTCGGTCGGCGAATGCCTTGACGATCTCAGCCGTATTGTCCTCTGAATGATCATCCAAAATCAAAATTTCAAAATCGGTATGATCGCTCTTCAGTAGATGCTCGAGTGTGGTTGCAATTCCCGCCGCTTCATTTCGCGCCGGTATAAGGACACTGATCGCTTCACGTTGAGCAGCCGCCAAAGTGGCTTCTGATTTCGATGCTGGTCGATATAGCTGTAGGTTCTTGGTAAACATCAATGTTGGAAGCAATGCCAACAGAAGCACAGTGATCGTGAGAATGGTGATCAAAATCATGAGTTCAACTTGCTCCCATGTTGTAACTCAACTTTTTGACCGCGCCATTTCGCGCGCAAACTGCGAAACCAATCGTAAAAGGAAAACGTTCCCGTTTTACCGCTCAGTTGAATTTCAAAATCTTCACTGCGTCGGGCGATGGCTGACTCTGCTAATGCGTTCTGGGTCTCGCGAAGACGCTGAGTTAACAATGTGGAGCAATCTTCTTTGCTGAGCCCGATGAGTTCGCGAGCATATATGGGAGTGCCAAATCGCATCAGTGCTTCGGGCAATCGCTCTTCCCAGAAAACGTATTCAATCGCTAATGGTACTAAGACGACTTGATCATTTTGTAAAGCAAGATGTGCGAGACCAGGCATCAAGGAGGCTTCATGATCGCGGGGGTCAGCAAAGCGACCTTCGGGTGTAATCCAAATGGACGTATTAGGTTCGGCCAAAATACGTCGACTTACTTTGAGGAAACTCGCTGCCCCTTGGAGTGAATGGGTATCGATTCCATAGAAGCCAAGCTTTGCGAAAATGCCATATTTTTTCAGGGCTTCAGCATCGATCGGAGCATAAAACCGTCTACCCTTGAAACAGGTTTGGCATAAATGGATTGCGATGATTGGGTCCCACCAACCTGGATGATTGGCATAACAAATCACTGGGGCCTTGGGGTCGATCGGCGTCGTCAAAAAGGCTCTTTGATCTACGGCGACCGCATGGAAATGTTTGCGCAAGTAATAGCGGCAGAATTTGTAAAAGCCATTGAACAGCCATGGCGTAATGTTCGGCAACGAAACCGCATCACGAGAGGACTCGGTTGTTTTACGACTCGCCGCCATGGATGTTCTCGGAATAACTTCGATAATCGTCAAGCAATCGACTACTTCGTGGCAGTCGCCTCAAGTTTGCCGTTGGAGACATCTTGATCCAAGGTGTCTGCAGCAATCCAGCCACTCATCATGACCATCGGCATACCTGGTCCAGGATGCGCTGCACCACCAGCCAAGTACAAACCCTTAACATCTTTGCTACGGTTACCGGGCTTAAACGCACCGAGGAAACGACCGTGACTTGCGAGGCCATAAATGGCCCCATTGAGTACGCGATAACGTTTGTGAATTCCTTCAGGCGTTAGGGACGCTTCGGTAACAATTCGGCTGCGAATATCTTTCATACCACCGGTCGATTCCAGCTTGTTCAAGATGACTTCGCGATATTCGGGAAGCATCTTGGACCAATCGTGATGTGGTCGCAGATAGGGCGTGTGAACCAAAATGTAAAGTGCTTCGCCACCTTCTGGTGCCACTGCAGGTTCAGTAACTGCTGGTGCACATACATAACATGTGGGGTCTGGGGCGGGTTCACCCTTGTTGTAAATCCATTCAAACTCTTCATGCGGATCGCGAGAGAATACAAAGTTATGATGAAGTACATGGTCATAGCGTTGGTTGAGTCCCAGGTACAGCACGACACCTGAGCAAGCGGGTTCATACTTGCGTCGCTTTTCAAAGCGGGCATCGGCTGGTGTACCTTTCATCAATTCACGGTGCGTTCGCACGGCATCGCAATTGGAAACAACTGCATCGAACATAAAGGTTTCGCCCGTTGTCAGTTTCACACCTTTAGCCCGCTTCTCGGAGGTGAGAATCGTTTCGATATCCGCATCGGTTTTGTAGGTAACACCCAATTCGCAGCCGAGCTTATACAAAGCTTCAGGCACAGCGCGGGTACCACCCATCGGATACCACACACCTTCTTCGGTTTGCATGTGGGCGATACCACACAATACTGCTGGCGAAGCTTCTGGCGAAGAACCAACGTATTGAGTGAAGTGGTCGATCATCTGGGCCGCTTTCTCATCAGGCACCTGCTGGCGAACCAAGCTGGCCACGGTGCGTCCCATGCGCAGGCTCATGACATCCGACAAGACGCTGAGATTGAAGGCTCCTGAAGTTTCAAAAGTGTCCGTGATGCCTTCGACGCTGCGCCAAAAGAAGAACTTGTTGCTGACATCGTGCAAGCGTCGCGAAATCTTGATGAATTTTTCGTAGCCATCAGCCGTGTTGGGATTCTTAGAGAAGGTCCTTAATTGAGCCTTCATCTTCTCGACATCTGCGACTAAGTCGAGAACCGATCCATCTTGAAAGAAGCAGCGCCATTGCGGATCCAGCAAAACAAGATCCAGGTAGTCATCAACTTTCTTTCCCGCTTCTTGAAAGATTCGTTTCAATACCGAGGGAAGAGTCAAAATGGTTGGTCCCATGTCAAAGCGATAACCATCTTGGTGATGTACGGCCGCTTTACCACCTACCCAGCTGTTCTTGTCAAACAACGTCACGCGATGCCCGCGAGCGGCCAAGGTGCATGCTGCCGCTAATCCGGCTAGACCACCTCCGACTACACCCACTGTTAAGTTCTTTTTGTTTGCGTGAATCATGGTTTGGCTTCCGTTTTTGGATCAAATGGTTTTGTTTTCATAATTTTAGCCCCCTTCAAACCCCCAGTTATCGGGAGTCCATGTCAGGCATTCTTAACCGTCGCTGCGTCGGGCTTGAATTGCTTGCCACAATTGCTTGATGCCTTCCCAGCGTTTTCGCCAGTTGCCGCCATGTTGCATTTTGAAAAGGCCTTGGAGGATTTCGGCGTCAGTTGCGTGTGGTGGATCAAGGTGGGGGACCCATTTACCTCGGCGAATCGCAATTGCTTTGACTCGCGTCATTTCTAACAAGCCTTCGGCCCCCCGCGTTACACCAAATCCACTTTCGCCTCGGCCCGAAAAAGGTACGCGCGGATCTGCTGTAGGGGCAATCACATCGTTGATCACAATGCACCCCGCATCAATTTGGGCAGACCGTTGCTCTGCTTCATCCGCGCTGCCAAAAATCGAAGCACATAGGGCATAGGGACAACGTCGGTCAGCAGCGACCGCATCAACCCAATCCTGCACCGTGATCAATGAAACAACCGGAGCGAACAAATCGCTTTGCACCAAACGCATATCGGGCTTCACGTGCTTTAGGACCAACGGATGCATCGAGGGGTCTGTATCGAGATCCGCTAGATTTCCGCACACGACTTCGGCACCTTGCTCACAAGCCTCTTCCACCAATTGCTTCAACAATCGATAAGCGGCTGGAAAAACTCGCAATGGTTTGGAGAATTGCATCCGTTCCTTAAGGCGAGTTACTAGTGGCGTTTGTTCTTCGGGCCGAACAAAGACGCGTCGTGGAGCAATACATGTCGCGCTGCCATTTAGATGGAGTCCAAACAGAATTGAATCGCAAACGCGGTTCAAATCGGCTGTCGGCAACACAAACATGGCGTCGCAACCGCTCAACTCCAGTGTCGCTGGTGTCAATGTTTCGGCAAGCTGGGCGAGAATTGCACGCCCGGTTGACGACGAACCGGTTGCAACCACGCGGTCAACGCCGAGTTTCATCGCTTCGCGCGCGTGCTCAACATCCGGTGGAAGTACGTGCAGCAAGTTTTTGGAAACACCTGAATCCCAAAACGCTTGGCAGAGCATTTCACTCACCAACTCGGTACCGGGGGCTGGCTTGAAAAGCACTGCATTTCCAGCCGCCAAGGCTTGGGCAATTTGAGCACCTGCTAAGAACACAGGATAGTTCCACGTCCCAACCACCAAAACAATACCGAGCGGTTCGCGGGCGATACGCACTTTGAGATTGCCAACCCACCACGGGCGATCGCGATCCGAAAGGGTGCGAGTCGAGAGCAGGCGTGGCGCTTGCCGTTGCAGAAAACGAATGGCGTCGGCCAGGGGCATCAACTCGGCTGCAATTGTGTGTTCAAGGGCCCGAGGTTCTGGAAGTTGAATCGCCGCAGCGATATCGTCGGCGTGATCCACAAGCCATCCACCTACACCGGCCATCGCATTCACTCGGCGGCGAACCGACGTACGGCTCCAGTCCTGTTGATTCACGCGTAAGTCGTGAACCAATTGAGGGGAAAGTTTGGCTGAAGGGCTCGCTAATGGCTTATAGCTCATTGCTTCCCTCCTTCTAAAAGCCAACTAAATGCTCGCCAAAATGGGTTGTGCCGTCGATGGTTGGCAGGCAGAGATGAATTCAGCCGACAAGCCGAGCGCTGGCAAAAGTTGTTTGCAGGTGATCCTGGTTGACTCATAGATAACTGGCAAACCGCTTCCTGGATGTGTGCCACCCCCAACCAAATAGACTCCATCCAAATCCTCAAAACGATTGTGGGGTCTTCTGTGTAACATTTGATCCAATCCGTGCGCCAAATTAAAGGTGGCACCTCGATAAACATCATAGGTGCTGTTCCAATCGGCAGGTGTGATCATGTGTTCCACGCGAATGCGATTGCGCAAATCCCCCAATCCAATCGCGGAAAGCTTATCCAATGTTAAGTTACGATAAGCCGTGCGTTGGGATTCATCCCATTTTACATTGGGGTGCATATGTGGAACGGGCACCAAAATATACATCGCGCTTTGGCCTTCGGGGGCCAGCGATGGATCGGTGATTGACGCATTTTGGACATAAAAAGAAGGATCGTCGGGCAATTCAAAATCTTGCTCGATTTGGCGCAAGTTGCGTTGGTAGTCTTTGGAGATGTGAATGTTGTGGTGTGGTAAATCTTCGTATTTGCCGTCGATGCCCAGATACAACATGAAGGTCGAGCACGAGAACTTCTTCTTCTCGATTTTCTTGTCGGTCCATTTACGGCGCAATGCATCCGGTACTAACTGCGTCATCGCTTGAGAGAAGTCTGCATTGATAACCAAACCATCGGCTGGGATTTTTTCATTTCCCACTTTAACCGCAGTAACTTTGCGTCCCGAAAACTCCAAACCGGTCACTCGCGAATCGAGTCGCAAATTGACTCCCATCGCACGACAGAGTTCCCCCATCCGTTCGCTAACTCGTGCACAGCCACCCAGCGGATGAAAAACGCCATGTTCATATTCGAGAAAGCTCAAAATCGAAAATAGACTCGGGCAGCGAAAAGGCGACATGCCGAGATACTTCGATTGAAAGGAAAAAGCGATGGCCAATCTGGGGTCTTTGAAGTATGACTGCAGTTCGTCCCCCAGTGTTTTCCAAGGCTTTACGTAGGCGGCTGCTGCCAGAAGCGACGGGCGTAGATAGTCAAAGATGCTATTGAAAGGAGCTTCCAAGATCGGACGAAATTTTTCTAATTTGATGCGGTTATCGTCGAGATAACGTTTTAACGAGCCCGCATCCTGAGGAGACAATGCGCAAATCTCTTTTTCCATTTTGTCCATTTGCGGAGTGGCATCGATCTTCCCACCTTCACCAAACGTGATGCGGTATTGTGGATCCAAACGACGCATTGGCACTTCTTGACGCAAGTCGAGTCCTACTGAGCGGAAGATCTCCTGCAGAATTCGTGGGTAGAGAAAGAAGGTCGGGCCAACGTCAAAGCGAAAGCCTTCCGATTCTATCGCACTACAGCGTCCACCCACTCGGTTTTGCGCTTCCAGCAATGTGACCTCGGCTCCTGCATGAGCCAATTGCATGGCAGTAGCCAATCCACCTGGTCCAGCACCGATGACAACGACGTGGCGTTTGGCCATTGAATTGATCCTTCGCAAATACCGTCGGGGTTTGATGAAGCCGATTTCCCAAAACGCGGCTCGCACAAACGCTCGTCTATTCCAATAACGAGATTCACCCGTACATCCGCATTCTCGCTGTTATGGTAGTAGCTCGAAAAGGGCTATCCCGGTCCAATTCACAAAGTAAAGTGGCCAGTAGCTTTGGATGTGTTTTTTTGTGACGTGGTTTTGTGTTTGAGTGATTTCTTGTTTAGTGAACTCCACGCAATGCTTTGGCGGCTAAAGCGATAGTCTCTTCCTCTGCTTCCGTCGGAGGACTGAGCATGGGCAGAACCGGGCCAGTATCCGCGATCCCCGCCAGGCGAACCGCTGAGTGCAACACACGAATCGGATTGATGGAATTGCGAAGGTTTTCTAGCGGTTCAAAAATCTGGCGGATTTCTTCGGCTCGTTCCCAGTTCTTGGCTTTAATCGCCAACAGCATCTCCTGGCTAAGAGCTGGTCGCACACAAATGCAGCCCGATGTAAAGCCGTTGAGATGAAACTGACGCAAGTGCACGATCGCGGGTTGCTCTCCAATTCCACTCACGATGATTTCTGGATTGACCACATCGACCAAGTGTTTCAGATAATCATCTTTCGCAGGATCGGGCCGCACGACCGCATACTTGATCGCGCACACGATCCCTTCATCAACGATTCGCTGAACATCGGCAATGCTCATCGCATTTTCATGTTTCAAATAGAGCACAACCGGTTTGCCATATCGCTCCGCAAAAATTCGGGTGCCTTGTGCTCGGCCTGCGGAGGTTGCGATTTCAGCTTGTGGCAGAATCATCACCGTGGGAAACGCAAACTCACGCAACACCACCGCTTGATCCAGCATCGTTCCAAAAGCGGGCCCAACCGAAGGAATAACAGTGGTATTGGCACTGGCAGAGTCAACCAAACATCGAAGAACTTCCGCATATTCGGCTAACGATATGTGGTAGAAAACCGCATTGCCACCATACAGTAAAGTCGAAATGCCACCTGCTTCGAGGTAGCGAATGATCTGACCATTGGCGACGTGGTTCAAGCGATAATCGACATGGCGAGCCAGTGGTGGGACTGCAATAACCGATCGACCTAATAATTCTGGCGTAATCGTTTCAGTGTTCATGGGTAGCTAAAATCGTTGTGGGTATGCGGAAGTGAGAGTGTCAGTTTAGGGGACTGTGTATCGGCTCGCAAGCGAGCGGATTATTCAACCGCCAGACCTGAAGTTTTATTGGCGGCCGGTGTTCAAATTGTTTCAGGGCATCTTTAATGAATCGAAGGTTCTGGGGTTGAGGGACCACTTTCGAGGAAATCGAAATCACAACCTTCATTGGCTTGGCGCACATGTTTGAGGAACAATTGGCCATAGCCACGTTGATAACGCGGCGGAGGTGCTTGCCAAATTGCGCGTCGTTGGGCGAGTTCCTCGTCGGATACCAACAGATTCAGCGAACGTTCGGGGACATTGAGTTCAATCATGTCGCCATTGCGCACCAGGGCTAAAGGACCACCGATGTACGATTCGGGTGCCACATGCAAAATGCAGGTGCCATAACTCGTGCCGCTCATGCGAGCATCGGAAATTCGAACCATGTCGCGTATACCCTGCTTGAGAAGCTTATTGGGGATCGGCAGCATGCCCCATTCGGGAAAGCCGGGAGCTCCGTGAGGTCCCGCATTTCTCAAGATCATCACATGATCTGCAGTGATATCGAGCTCGGGATCAACCACTGCTTTCTTGAGATCATCATAGCTATCGAAGACAATCGCCGGTCCACGATGGTGCATGAGGCGAGGCTCGGCGGCCACAGGCTTAATCACGCATCCATCTGGCGCTAAGTTACCGCTCAATACATACGTGCCCCCTTCCTGTGACAATGGGTTGTTTAAGCGGCGGATCACATCTTCGTCAATAATTTCAGCTCCCTCGAGGCACTCGCCCAAGCTCTTCATTTCGATCGTAGCGCACTGCGTGTGAAGGTAGGGCCGCAGTTCGTTCATCAACGCCCGCAATCCACCGGCGTTGAAGAAATCCTCCATAAGATACTTTTTACCAGCCGGTCGAATGTTGGCGATCACCGGCGTATTTCTCGAAATGCGATCGAAGTCGTCGAGTGTAATATCGATCTTTGCGCGACGTGCCATCGCTAACACATGGATGATGCAGTTGGTGGAGCCACCGATAGCCATGTCGACCGTGATGGCATTTTCAAAGGATTCACGGGTCAGAATCGAAGAGGGGCGGATATTTTTGCGCACCAATTCAACTGCATGGCGACCGGTTGCGGTGGCGAGTCGATGGTGATCCGAGACAACGGCTGGAATGGAAGATGCACCGGAGAGCGTTAAGCCCAGCGATTCGGCAATCGCAGTCATCGTCGAGGCAGTTCCCATGGTCATGCAATGTCCGGGCGAGCGGGCAATACAGTTTTCGAGTTCTTTCCAATGCTCGTCACAAAAGTTGCCCGCGCAACGTTCCGTCCAATATTTCCAGGCATCGCTCCCTGAGCCGAGTGTTTGATCGCGCCAGCGGGCTGTCAGCATCGGGCCACAGGGAAAATAAATCGTAGGTATGTCCATCGAGATGGCGCCCATGATCAGGCCAGGCGTGGTTTTATCACAACCTCCCATCAGAATCGCACCATCGACGGGATGACTTCGCAACACCTCTTCGGTTTCCATCGCCAACAAGTTGCGATAAAGCATAGTCGTGGGCTTCATCAACATTTCGCTGAGCGATAGAACCGGGATTTCAACGGGAAAGCCACCTGCTTGCCATACGCCGCGTTTGATCTCTTCGGCGCGCTCGCGCAAATGCGAATGACAGGTATTTAAGTCGCTCCATGTATTCAAAATGGCAATAACCGGTTTGTCGCGATAATCTTCGTCAGCCCAACCCATGCCTTTTAGTCGGGAGCGATGGCCAAAGGAGCGAAGATCGTCGGGGGCAAACCAACGTTGACTGCGGAGCGGTGTTGAATTCGGTTCGGTCGTCATCGTTATACTCGTATCATGAAAAGTCGGCGGGGTGTGATTTGCCAAATCGACCCAGTTTGGGACTCATTCTCGTGGATGAGATGCCTCAAGAGCCTACGGTATTGGTTGCAATGGCTCAATGGTGCACACTATAGTTTAGGTCCACGAATGACTTCTCTACTTCGACGTTCCCTCCCAAGGCATCTTCTTACCCATGTGGCTCATCGCAGGTATCTTAGTTCTTGCCCTGCTCTTGATGGTTGCCACCTTGGCTTACTATCGTTGGCACCCCATTTTGGCTTTGTTGGCCTGCTCCCTAGTCGTGGCATCTCTTACGCCCACCGGCTCGGTGGTTACATCAAGTCTCCGCGATAAAGCTTGGCGTCTGCAATTCAAGAACGCCGATCAGCTTCTGGTGCTCCATGCCTCTCGCACACCGGCGGCAGGTACATATCGAATAGCAAGGATCGATCCCTATGCGTCATTCGATGAGGCCGCAATTCAGGCCGCTAAGTCCTGTGAAGTTCGTAAGTTCACTAAGTTAGAACATAGTGGCGATTGGCTGATGGAGACGAACAAAAGGGGGCCGGACTTTATGGCTTCTCTCGGCAATTCGAAATCGCATCTCTGGCTGATCGAGGAATCGCAATGGAAAGCGGTCGTTCAAGTTTCTCAAACCAGTGCTATTCAGCGAATCAGCAAAGGCTTAGGGAATACATGCGAAAAAATCGGGATCATGATTTTGCTGGCTTCGATCATCGGGTCTTGCTTGATTGCTTCAGGGGCAGCCAAGAAGATTGTGACATGGTTGAGCGATTTAATGGGACAAAGCCGTGTGACTTTTGCCTTAGTCTTGTCAGGCTTTATCCTCGGAATTCCCGTTTTCTTTGATACTGTTTTTCTGTTGCTCTTACCCGTGGCGATTTCCTATGCGAAATCGACAGGCAAGAACTATTTGTTGGTGATCATGTCGGTGGTGGTTGGGGCGACTATGGCCCATTCGTTAGTTCCACCGACTCCCGGTCCACTTCAAGTTGCCAATGCACTGAAGATCGATATAGCTACAGCTATGCTTATGGGCGTTGTGGTAGGAGGAGCGACTTCGACCATGGGGTGGATTTCATCGAGATGGCTCGATCATTACTGGCCGATTATTCCAGCGGAGTTACCGAATACCGCAAATGACGAAAATACAAACCGCCCCCCTACGATTTCTCTGGCATTGGCGCTTTCGCCCATTGTATTGCCTATGATTTTGCTGGCAGGCCATGCGATTGTGCAATCGTTGCCTAGCAGCCTTCAGCCCGCATCGCAAGTGATGCTCATCATCGATTGGTTAGGAGAGAAAGAGATTGCACTTGCTCTCGCGACGGTGTTGGCCATTTATGGCGTGATCCAAAATCGAACGGTGGTCCAAGATGTTACTCGAGTGATTCAAGAAGGGCTGACGGTTGGCGGGACGGTGTTACTGGTGACGTCCGCGGGTGGGGCGTTTGGAGATACGATTCGCCAGACGGATATCGCAGGGATCCTTTCAGACAATAGTATTGTTCCTCAGTCGGGCTTGGGGTTACTGGTAACGGCATTTGTGATCACTGCCTTGGTACGAGTATTGCAAGGTTCAGCGACCGTCGCGATGTTTACGGCGATCGGTTTGGTACAACCGTGGGTTAATCCGGAAACGCTTGGATATCATCCCGTTTATTTAGCCTTAGCGATTGGTTGCGGTTCGAAGATGTGTCCATGGATGAACGACAGTGGCTTTTGGCTCGTCTCGCGCATGGCTGGATTGACGCCTCTTCAGACTTTGCGCAGTTTCAGTTTAGTTCTTTCCATCATGGGGCTGGCCGGTCTCTTGATCGTTCTCTGTTTGGCTAAATTGCTGCCGCTCTCCTCGTAGGGTGTGTGCCGCGGTCCACGCGAATAACTTCTAAATCGGTTGGGTTATCATCGAAGGCGTTGACTACACACTTCGTTTGGTTGACCGTAGAACACACCGTGCGTTTGACGAGGTGTCGTGCGCGATGCAAAAAAATAAGAACCTCCTGAGGTGAGGGTTGGCCAGCCTGACGCTAACTTGCATTGAAGCGGCGGAAACCATGTCTTTTCCCGATGCACTCGGCCTCCATCTGGCCTTGTGCCGATGGAGCCGCGACTTATTGGCTACCAAGCGTATGTGCGAAAACTGCAATCGTTTGTACTTTGCGATCGATGAGTCCCTTTTTCAAACTTCGAACTTCTCACTTCAAACGTCCGTCTTCTCCGCCGGTGGCTCTCTCGTTCTGTGGACTAAGATTCAAGATAAATCATCTTGTATAGTTCTAACGCTATGCCGATTTCAATCGGAATTTCTTCCGCGATTGCAATGCTCGTATTCATGATACGAATCGAATCATCCAGAGTCCCAATGTAACCGCGCCTAAAAAAGGTGCCTACAGTCACCTTTGAAATGTCAAAAACCAATTCGTTAGACATGTTGAAAATGCTAAAAGTTGGTGCTGAAAAGGGGCCATTTAAGAAAGCAACCAGTACGAATTGGGTCGTTCCGTCCCGCATTATGGCAACTCTTCGCATGTGCTTATCCTCGCAGATGCCTCGCAGATTAATTGCCAACTCGGGAACGCATGAGTAAGGAAAGTCTTCGTAATCCTTTATCAATTGAAATCGTGTCTGCTGCTGTATGTCTTTAACATGTAGCCAACTCTTGCCAAAATCAACGGTGGAAAAAATCTCTAGCGTCTGCATTTACTCGATTGTATCCATATCATCATAAGTTCCGGGTGGAATAGCGTAGGCGGTACTCGTACGTTCGTTGATCAGCCCAGTAGCTGATTGCCATGTGAGTGTGTTGGACGTATCGTCGTACTCGGCCGTGCGTTGTCGTATATTGCGAAAACCGCGAACAAAATTTGCTCGCGTTAGGTCCATCTCTGTCCTTTACATCGGGAACGGGTTGCAGATTTTAAGGCGACATTTGCTTCATCCTACACGACTGTGGTCCGAAATGTTGGGGTCAGTTTGAGGCTTTCGGTCTCTCTGTAGTTTATTCCATAATCGATGAGATTGAATGACAGTGAATATGCCAATCAGTAGGAAGGCAATTCCTGCCACCCCATCTACTATTAAACCAAAGGATCTTGTGTCACCTCTTAGAGTTCGGAGCAAGGAAGAAAATTGGAGGAATAGCATTGGTAACAAAATTGTGAAAATAGATATGGCATGCCAAAGGTCAAATCGCTGGGGCTTGCTGAACATCATGCCAACAAAACAATAGAGTGCGAAAGACAAAACGAATCCAAGCTTTACATTCAGGAATGCAGCAATTGCGATCCCTATGGCACTTATAATGAACATTCCAACTCGAGTTTCTTGCGAGGGAAATGCGGTGTTCATTGCACTTGTCGCAACTCCAGCAACAAAACATGGCGAATCAGATTGATGTGTGACTTCGAGGTCGCAGAGTGCGTAGAATGGTTCATGGCAATAACATCCAATTCCCTTCTGTTGTTGTCGGTGGTTTGTGGGAAGAAACTCGTTTGTCGGATCGCCGAACACCTCTCGCGTTGGGCCTGTTGTCGATCCTCGATGCAACTCGCAGATGAGCGTATCATCTTTTTTAGGGCAGTGCAAAGAAATCGCTGTTCTCTTCGAGCTGCGGATTTACCGACCCTCTCGATAGCCGCCAATGAATTGGTTTACGCCATTTCTTCGCCCCCTTGCACTCGGCCTCCATCTGGCCTTGTGCCAGTGGGAGGTTGACTTGCCAGCTACGTATAACGCACAAGTGCTCACAATTGTTTTGAAGATGGTTCTATGTATGTAGACGTACAAGTGTACGTAAAAGGCTGTCGATTTGAAGCGGGCTCAACGCATTGCGGCTCGGCGAGGTTATGTGGATGTGATATCCAACGCTCGCCGCTGAAACAGCGATCGAAATGGTATTGGTCGGCTCGGTTACCGTGGGTTATCATCCACGGCAAAGGGTGTGTCAGCCTTCCAGGCCTTAAGAGAGAGTGGCTGAGTCTGAGGTCCTGGATTAGCTCTCGTTTAGTGTTGGGTTCGTTTATCGTTGTTGTGCCAATGACGAACCACCAGTAATATGGGCGAAAAACAAGCAAGTGCTAAGAAAGCTACTGTCGCGAAATACGGCCAATCCCATGCATCTATCAACCAGCGTTTGCCAAACGACAGAACCAGCGAGGCGCAGATTATCGCGGTGAAGAACTGAAGGAGTCTTGCAACGTTCCAAAACGGTCTCATGGAGCTCTCATTCCTATCCGGTCACACAGGCATTTACTGTTTCGTCGTTTCTATCCTAGGGCGTGGCTTGGCGATTGCGATCTTCGTCATGAGATTTGATTCGAACATACGTTAATTACGCACATAGTTTGGCGATCCTCTTCCCTGTTCGCAAGTTTTGTGGGGCACAAAAGTGATGAAGTTCTTTAAGGAGTATCACCTTGTCCCAGTCTGTTGGTCGCAAGCGGTTCCATCTTGATCGTAAAGCACCGAACCAGTAGGCACAGTCCCAAATAGCCCTCGGACTTCGACTGGCCTTGTGCCAGCGGGAGTCAATGAGACGCCAACCTCTCGCCGCCTAGCCTGCGGCGTACGGGTTAAACGATAAGGCCCGTTTCAGTCGACCCTGGGCAGCATCCAAGCGTTGGCGAGCATGCTGGGCATCGATGTGGCAGCGGAGCATTACGATGGCCGTTTTGGTTTCGCCATTGGCTCGTTCTAGTGCCTCGCTCGCTGCAGCATCGTCGACTTGGCAAATCAATTTGACCAACCGACAAGCACGAGCCCGCAACTTGATGTTGGTCGCCCGCAAATCGACCATCATGTTGCCGTACGTTTTGCCCATCTGAATCATGGCACCAGTCGTCAACATGTTGAGAACCATTTTGGTTGCCGTACCCGATTTAAGTCGCGTCGAGCCTGACAAAATCTCCGGGCCGACAATCACCTCGATTGCAATGTCGGCTTCCCGACCTACATCGGAATTGCTGTTGCACGCGAACGCCAGTGTGGCACAACCGATGGAACGAGCATACCGCAAGCCGCCGATGACGTAAGGCGTTCGACCACTCGTTGCTATCCCCATGACCACATCGCACTCACTCAATTTCTGCTCGCGCAAATCTCGAACACCAGCCTCCGAGTCATCTTCGGCTCCTTCAATCGCCGTGGTAAGAGCCTGGTAGCCTCCAGCGATCAAGCCACGCACCATTTCCGGCGGAGTACTAAACGTAGGTGGACATTCACTGGCATCTAGTACGCCTAAACGTCCACTTGTACCGGCGCCCATATACAGGAGTCGCCCACCGCGACGAAATCGTTCGGTAATGCAATCCACCGCTGCAGCGATCGATTCACGCACTGCATAGATAGCCGCCGCGATCTTCGCATCCTCTCGGTTCATCAGCTCCACGATTTCGAGCGAGCTCATTTCGTCTAGGTTCATGCACTCCGAATGAATGGCCTCGGTGGTCAGTTTCTCAAGGTTCATGTTTATGACTCGATAGTGAAAATCAGACGAGCGGGATCAATTGCGAGCCTTGGGGGCAATAGTCTACACTGTCCCAGCAGTATGGACTCCCCCGCAGTCTATACCCTCTCCGTGTTCGAGAAAATGCACACCCTTTACTATTGTTGATCCAGTGAGTCGATTCTATGCCACCTGTCGGAATATCGATCATTGATATTGCGATTATTGTGGCCTACCTTGGGTTTACTCTTTGGCTTGGCATGTGGGTAGCCAGCAAATCGACCTCGTTGAGCGATTATCTAGTTGGTGGACGAAGTCTTCCATGGTATGCCCTATTGGGATCCATCATCGCGACAGAAACCAGCGCAGTAACGTTTCTCAGCGTACCGGGATTCACCTTCAAGCCGGAAGGTAACTTTCAATTCCTGCAGTTGGTGATTGGGTTTGTAGTTGGCAGAACCATTGCCGCGTATTGGCTGCTGCCCAGCTTTTTCGCGGGCAGTCGTTTCTCGGCTTACGAAGTATTGAAGACGCGTTTTGGTGGCTCAACACAACAGATTGCGTCGATCTTGTTTCTAACAACGCGCACCATCGCCGATGGTTTGCGGCTGTATTTGACGGCCATCGTTCTGGCTGAACTCTTGCACTGTTCGATGACCTTAGCCCTGATGCTGATGACGGTGATCACTTTGATTTATTCTGTGTCAGGCGGCATCAAATCGATTGTTTGGAATGATTGTTTGCAGTTGGTCATTTATTTGGGTGGCGCGATTTTCGCTTTGTGGTTGATCATGCAGGGATGCGATGGGGAGTGGAGCGAGTTAATGGCTAAAGGTTGGGAGCAAGGTAAATTCCGCTGGCTTGATCTTACCCCCTCGCGAACCAGTGAAAATCTTTGGCTCGGAATTTTAGGTGGGGCCTTCTTAAGCTTAGCCACCCATGGCACCGACCAGATGATGGTGCAACGTTATCTAAGTGCCAAGTCACTGGGGCATGCTCGCGCCGCATTGTTGTTGTGTGGTCCTGCAGTGATGTTGCAGTTTGCGTTGTTTCTAATGATCGGCCTGGGGTTGTGGGCTTTTTATCAAGTGAAACCGCCTGAGGGAGTGTTAGCCAGCGATAAAGCTTTTGCCTATTTTATTGTGCATGAGATGCCCGTTGGAGCTCGAGGTCTCACGCTCGCGGCTGTACTGAGTGTCGCGATGTCAACCTTATCGAGCTCAGTAGGGAGCAGCGCTTCGACATTTATTACCGATTTGTGGCCCACAGGAAAAACAACATCTTCCGCCGATGAGTCAGCCGATGAGGATTCGTCTTCTCAGCTCGCTTGGCTCAGCAAAATAGCAACGCTTGTATTTGGATTGCTGCAATTGATCGTGGCGCTCTTAGTGGCCTGGATCCCTGACTTCCAAGTCAAATCCATTATTGATCAAGTATTGACCATTTCCGGATTCGCTTCCGGAATCGTTTTGGGAATCTTTCTCTTAACGCTTACGAAACGCAAAATATCACCTGCTGCGTTGATCACTGCGATGTGGGTGGCTGCAATTCTTACCACATGTTGCATCTTAGCGCCTGATGGAGCGCTGTGGAAAATGCGTGGCACAACTTCCGCCGTCATCTCCGCCTGTACCACGGCCTTAGTGGCTCTCATGGTACAAATCATCGTCGAAAAATATATTCCCGAAACAAGCCCTGAATCATCCCCATAGATATTGAGCCCATGAATACCGAAACGACCGAAACCGTAAAGTCTAGTGATGATAAATGGGCCAAGATGGAGAGCAAGGCTCAAACAGTGAGCCTCATGATCTTGGCAGCTGCAACCGTGGGCTTAACTTTGTATTGGTTAAGACCTGTTCTCTTGCCGTTTGTCTTAGCCTTGTTTTTTACCGTTGGTCTAACACCTATCTTTGATTGGTTTCAAAATCGCTTGCGGGTATCACGGCTTACAGCTGTGGCAATCACCTTTGTGTGCGGCTTGGTGATGACCGTATTTCTCTGGCTAGTTGTGTGGATTTCGATCGCCTCATTACTTGAAGATTCGGCGACTTATCACCAACGCTTTAGTAAGATCGCCGCTCGGTTCACCGAATGGATGCCCGATGAACGATCCGAAGAAGCTGCGGATCAAGCCAAAGTCTCGGCAGCGGAAGCTGCCGAAGAAAAAGTTGAGAACCACATCGACGAAGATGCAACTCCTATTCCGCCGTTTCAGCCTACAGTGGAACCCGCTGTGGAACCGGCTGTTGTGCCAAAAGACGAATTGCTGCGCAAAATGCAAGCCGAGAAAGAGCGTTCGGAAAAAATGGCGCAGTTCACGAGCCAATACATCAACTATGCCATCACACAACTTTACAGCGGATTATCCGAACTCCTAGGTATGACCGTGATGGTCAGTATCTTTATGTTCTTTTTGCTTTTGGGTAACACCTCACAGAACGTGCATCAACTTCCAACATGGCGCGAAATTGAAATGAAGATTCGCAGCTATATCGTTACCAAGACGGTGATCTCGATATTCACGGGAATTGCCTTTGGAGCCGTTCTGTGGTTTTACGGTATTCCGCTTTCTATCGTGTTTGCGTTGCTCGCATTCTTGCTGAACTTTATTCCCAACGTTGGGCCGCTGATCGCTTGTGCCCTCCCCGTCCCTTTGATTCTGCTTGATCCAAATCTATCCGTGCCAGGAATGATTATGGTGTTGGTGTTGGCCAGTGTGGTCCAGTTTGTGAGTGGTAACATTGTGGAGCCCAAGGTGATGGGAGATTCGTTTGAATTGCACCCCATCGCCATTTTGCTAACGCTGATGTTGTGGGGAATTATATGGGGACTACCAGGCATGTTTCTGGCGACACCGCTCACCGCTGCCGCCAAGATCCTCTTCGAAAAATTTGAGATGACCAAGCCGATTGCCGATCTTCTCGAAGGTAAATGGCCTGCGACTACGTAGGATGTGTGAAGCAAGTCCCTCTTGTGACACGTCGTCCAGGATTTTTTGATGGACGTTGATCGTATTGGACGGGCTGTCGATATCACATCGTTGTGCAATGCGATGATCTCGATAGCGACGTTGGATCAATCGGTTAGGGGTTCGCTCCACGCACTCTACATCAAGGCAAATTCAAAAGCCATTCGCGAGTTATGGCCGCAGGTAAAGTTTTCTGGTCAGCTAATTCTTGGGGTGTACTTCCCCAGTAAAAACTGATCCAGCCTTCATGTGCCTCAGCGTTCTCATTCAAAAACTTTCGTAGCTCATCGATATTGCATCGAAGTGGAAAACATTCTTCGATGATTACCGGCTTACCAACGCGAAATCCACGCAAGGTTTCAGCGTCTTTTTCCAATTGATCGCTCTTGGGATAAAGATGCATCGCAATAAAATCGACGTGCTCCGCAATTTTGTCTGGTTCGAAGCCGCTGGTTAAGCCAGGACGATTTAAGCTCCAGTCGACCAAGCCTACGGTGACCAAGGCAGGATCACCCGTGGCGCGGATCGCATTTGCCAACTTCTTCGTCCAAGCCTTTGCGATTTCGGGACGAGGACGATTGGCTTGATCGAGCGCAATACATTGGACAAAGTGTTTATCGCCAAACGCGGGGCCAAGCCAATCGCCGGCGTTGCGTTTTCCACCTGGCACAACCGGTTCGTTCATTAAATCCCAGCAAAAAATGGCGGGAGATTTATGGGCCGCTTTCACGACGGCTTGCCAGAAATTGGCTTGTGCCTCCCAGCGTTCTGTTTCACTTAAAGCGTCATACCAATTTGGTACATCTTTCTTGTGGTAACATCCTAAACCGGTTACATCTAGGTAAAGCCGGGTCCGTTCTGCCAATTGGACCAGGGCACTAAACTTGGCCAGAGCTTGTGGATCAGGCTCGGTGCTCGATCGCATGAACTTACCGAATTGCAAATGGACTCGAACGGTGTTGGCACCCAGTTCTTGCATCTCGCAAAAGTCGTTTTCAATTTCAGTCCATTGTTCATTCCAATAATCTTCGATCAGGCGTCCCACGCTGTCGTGGTCATAGTTAAAGCCCTTGACACGAAACTCTTGTGCGTCTCGTTCAGTTACAAATTTCGGGCCTGCGTTGGCGACCTTGATTCGTTGCAACGGAGGACGAACTGGAATCAGCAGTGGTTGCGGACTAATGCCGGCAACAAATAGATTTGAGCCGCGTTGTCCGATGGCAAAGGTCGCAGCCAGCGAGCCTTGTATATCCTGTTCAATCGTTGTTGTTTTGAGGTCGATGCGCCGCAAGCGGCCATCTTCGCACAAAACCCACAGCATGGGAGAGTGGCTTTGGGGATCAAGCTCCCATTGGGCTTCTACCGGGACAGCTGCCAGGCGAGTGAAGCGTATCAATCGACCCGTCTGTGGATCCCAAAGTCGAACGGTTTGATCTCGCGACAATGAGACCATTTGCGAAGACTTACTGAAATTGTTGGGAGTGGAAAGCAGTTGTGAGATACCGGCGGTATGTTGCGCTAAGGAACGAACCGGAGCTCCAGTCTCGAGGTTCCACAATCGAATCGCGGAATCGTTTCCTCCGCTCGCAACCAATTTCGCGGAGGGGAAAATTTGAACCGCAGTGCAGCCGTTGGGGTGAGCGTCAACTTCCCAACGCGACACGAGGCCTTGAGCTTCTAGCAACAGCAACGTTCCCGCAAGTGAAGCGACAGCGATCGCTGAATTATCGACATTCCAGTCGACACGCAGAAATGTATCACCTGGAATTTGACGCTTGGCTAAGAGTTGAAATTCGGGCCAAGTGTATTGCTCGATAAGTCCATTTTCACCCGGTTCGCCACCCACAACAATTAGTTGCGATCCGTTATCATTGAATTTCAGATCGTGGATCTTAGCACAATTCGTCGAAAGCTCTTTGGCCGGTTTTTGACATGCTTCATCCCAGACCGTTATGGCAGAGCCGTGAGCCGAAATCCAGTTCTTCGTCGAGGAATTATAGATCAAGGCTGTTGTCGGTGAATGGGGGGAAGACTCTGCCGCCTTTGGCTCCTGGGCTATGGTGTATGGATCCAAGGCCGTCAGAGTGCAAATCGCGATCGTTAAAACGATTAAACGTAATACGTACGTTTGTACTTGGGTCGTGGCGTACATTTGTACGTGAATGCGGTGGCGGTAAGGCAGAATGCTGATCATGCGATGAGCTCGCGGATGATATGGCCAGATTGATTCACCCGGATAGGGCGACCATCGGATGTGGTGAGTGTTGTTTCTGCGGAAATCCCCAATAGATGATAGATTGTGCAAGCCAAATCAGCCGGGGTGACTGGCGAGTCTAACGAGCTTTCGCCGGTTCTATCACTGGAGCCATGCACGTACCCTTTCTTAAGGCCACCTCCTGCCATCATGACGCTGAATACTCGCGGCCAATGATCCCGACCACCGGTGCTGTTGATCTTAGGAGTGCGGCCGAACTCTCCCATAGCGACTACTAAAGTCGAATCGAGGAGCCCACGGGCTTCAAGGTCTTCAATCAGGGCAGATACTGCCTGGTCGAGTGTCGGTATTAGGCCCACTCCTACTTTGGCGCCCGCATAACCTTCCTTCAATCGTAAGACCAAATCGGCATGCGTGTCCCAATCATTATTGTGGATGTTGATGAACGATACGTTCCGTTCCACAAGTCGTCGAGCGAGTAGGCAGCATTGTCCAAGCAAACGGTCACCGTATCTCGTATGCGTTTGCGGCGATTCATCCTCTAATTGAAATGCTCTGCGCGTCTCTTGATTCAATGTCATGCGATAAGCTTGATCAATAGCCGTTGTCGAAGCCGCTGACGAACGATCAGAATCCAGTTGACGCTCTTGCCGATCGAGTGTTTCGAGGAACTCCTTGCGGCGGCGCAATCGAGCTTCATTCAAGCCGGGATAAAACGCCAAATCCTTTGGTGAAAGCGTATTGGTCTTTGGATCACGCGGCACCAAGAAGGGTTCGTGTTTAGGATCCAGAAAGCCTGCACCGGCGGTTGAACGATATTCGTTGAACGCCATATAAGCTGGGAGATGAGACTCCGAACGACGCAAATGGGAAACGACCGAACCAAAGCTTGGATAGGCTAAAGCAGGTGTTGGTTGATAGCCGGTGAGCAAATAATGATTGGCAATGTTGTGTTCACCCAACGGACTGGTTACCGAGCGAACCACACAGATTTTATCTGCGATACGAGCTAGGTTGGGCATCATCTCGCTGACCGTATAGCCCGGAATCGATGTAGAGATCGATTGGAACGGGCCGCGCACTTCGCGTGGCGCATTGGGTTTTGGATCAAACATTTCCAGATGACTTGGACCACCATCGAGCCAAATGAGAATACAAGACTTGGCCTTGATTTCATTTTGTGTTGAGGATGCCCGTAGATTGGAAGTCGACAGGCCGAGACCAAGCAGCGGAATGGAGCCAATTTGCAGGAAATCGCGACGGCTAGGACGAGCGAATGGAGTTAACATAGCATCAGCGCTCCCTAGCGATTGTCCAAAAATTCTTTTGACGATAACAATGCCCAGAATAAATCTTCCCAAATCAGGCTTGGGTCACTATTCGATTCTTGCGCTAGCGATTTCAAGAACATTTGTTGTTCCATGGGGTTGGGTGACCGACAGAGCGTTCGTGTGTATAGACGCTCTAGCATTTCATCTGCAGGTAAGTTTTCTTGGAGCGTTGATTTGAGCCAGTGCTTTTCATTCGCAATACGATCGTTGAGCGTTTCGCCGTTGATCCAGTGCAACATGAGGGTGAGCGACGAGGTTGCTGAGGGAGTGACACATGTGTCGCTTCGAACGCAACGCCCCAATGTGTCTAAGGTTGGTGAGGGTGTCGTTGGATCTTCTAACGCAACCGCTCGATCGCTTCTAGCGGCATCCGCGATGGGTAATTGGCTACCGGTTGCGTCGTCGATGAGATCCAATAGCACATCTGCCGGTAGAGATTTGCGAGGGCCAAAGTTATAGGTTAGATCACTTCGGCTGTCGGCAGTAGTGGCCGGGGATTGTCGGCGATAGGCATCGGACAGTACGACTTGGCGAATCAAATATTGCACATCGTATTGATGGGACTTAAACGACTCCGTGAGCCATTGCAATAACTGAGGATGCGTTGCAGGATTGGTTAGTCGCATATCGTCAACGGGTTCAACTAAGCCTCGACCGAAGAACTGCGACCAGACACGATTGACGATGGTTTTAGCAAAGAGCGAGTCGGGGTGATTCAGCATCCACTGAACCAGCTCGCCGCGCACATCGCCGCTCGAAGAAAAGCGAGAGCCGCCAGGAAGTTGGGGAATGGCGGGGAGGCCTGTACGAGGATTGGTCACGGCACCGCGATCAAGCCACCGAACCATTTGTTTTCGATCGATTCTTGCGAAAACTGCTGCCAGACCGTGGTAATCATCTTGCTTCCACCGATCCAAAGGATGGTCGTGGCAATTGGCACACTCCAGGCGAGCGCCGATAAACCAACGCGAGAATTGTTCTGCTTGTTGACGTGGATCATTGGCCAACAACATAAAGTAGGCGGGGCTTTGTTGGTGACTGTCGCCTGTGGCTGTGATCATTTCGCGGGCCACTTGATCCCAAGCGGTTCCAGCAGCGATCTGTGCCTGCATCCATTGGTAAAACGAGTGCAGGCCTTGCGGAGCATTGCTGTTGGGACGCAGGCCGAATATCCGAGTCCAGCGGTAGGTCCAGAATTGAATGTACTCGGGTGAAGCCATCAGCCGATCGATGTTGATTTGATATTTGTCTGGATTCGAATCGGTCAGATAATCGCTAAGCTCTTGGGGTGTTGGCGCGCGTCCTATGAGATCGAGCATGACTCGACGCAATTGAGTAGCCTCAGTAGCCAATGGGGCTGCCGTTTGTTGTAAAACTTGACGGCGCTGATCTAGCCAATAATCAATCGCGTTGCTGGCGGTTAAATTACCTGCGTCTGATGACGAGTGCGTGTTTGGCGTTAAGATCTGCAACGCTTGAATTCGATCGCTATAACGCACAATTAAAGTATGGATGCCTGGACGCAATGCAGAGAGTTGCTGCGTGGTCGTATCAAACTTCAAACTGCTTGGGTCAGGAATTTGAAACGTGACCAAATGATTAATGGGTTTACGTTCTGTGGAAGGAAACACCGCCGCAACATCAAGTGTTCCTGGTGTTTGCAGAGGAAGGATAATGGATGATGTTGCAAGCAGGACCTCTTGGTTCCAACAGATTTCCATTTCTTTGAGTTGCAAATTGCGGCGGCGTTGAGCCCCCTGCTCTATCCACGCATGCAAGATTTTCCAAGGAACGGAGTTCTCATCTAAAAGGGCTCCACCTTCGTGATCGATCGTACCGGTCGGTTTCTTGAGAATCAGACTGGCGGTTGGCTGAGCAACATCAACGCGTCGTCCTTCAAACTCTCGAACAATGGCGGCGTAATCCTCTTGAGGGTTTGATCCCCACAGAGATAAATGAAATCCGCCACGTCCGACGGCAGCTCCGTGGCAACTACCCGAATTGCACCCGGCACGAGTAAGGGTCGGGAGTACCTCATAATCGAAGGAAATAGGTTCTGACGCAAAGGTCTGGGACCCGAACCAAAGATAGATTAGGAACGCTAAACCACCTCGCGTCATTGGTACTTCTCAGCCCATTTGCGAAGGATTTCTTGGCACCGTGGTGTCCCATAATTTTCGAGTTTACCGCTGTTGACGATAGTTTTGGAAATACGGGCGATTTCTTTTCGAGCAGCTTCATCTTTTTCAACCCAAGCTTCGACGGCAGCTGCGGCTTCATCCACTTGTTCGTCCGTAGCGTCTTTCTTGATGAATGGACGCAAGTAGCTGCGTACTTGTTCGGCGATAGCTTCGTTCGGTTGGTTGCGATTATTGCCGGTTGCATTGGGACGCATACCGGGGGCCTGCAGTTTATTGACATCCGGTACCTCACCTCCAGCGATATCAACGATCGACTGAAAGATCTTGGGTAAGTCGGCTTGGATGCTTGGTTGAATCAACGCGTAGTTGGCTGTGACTTTGTTCTCTTTACCAACGAGAACTGTGACGGTGACTTGACGATTAAGTCCATAGACACCTGGTCCTTCGACTCCATCGGGAGAAATTCCGATCATCGTTTTGGCTGGCAATGCATGACGCATGCGCTTGAGATCGCTTTCGGCTTGCGTTGGATCGGCTGATAGCCAGACCACGCAACTGGCAACGTCATTATCTTTGCGTTGTTCAAGATAGGTCATCAGCAAGCGGGTGAGTCCAATCGAAGGTCGATTCGCTTGATGCACAAAGAGCAGCACTAGTGGTTTACTTTTCGCTTCAGCGATCGGATCGAATCGTTTACCGGCAGCGTCATCGAAAACGCCTACAATTTCAAACGCCGAAAGATCTTCGCCGACTTGCGGTCCTGAGAAAACTTCTTCGGCTGGTTTGGTTTCTTGCGCGACTGTTTGTTCCGATATCGAAACGCAAACGACAGCACCGCTTAGTAACGTTACGAGCCCTGGAATCGCAAGAAGTAAAGAAGATTGTAGAAGCCGCTGGCACAGAGAAAGGATGTTCATAGATGGTGGGTAGGAAAGTGTGTAGGTAGTTCCGTATTTACTGATTATGGCGAATGTATCGGCGACGAGAAAGAATCGAGGTCGCTGAATCCCTCAAAATAGCCCATAAAGTTCAGGGGCGAATCACCGGATTTCAGTGGTGCAACCTAGATTTTCACATACCGTTTTCATCGCTGGCAATAGCGAAGAATTTTATAAACCCGCGTCCCCGAATCCCCATCGCCATGGAATTTTTGTTGTTGCTAGGCCTTTTTCCAGCAGCCATTTTCGGTGCGATCGCTGTGCGCACTTTTGGCCTCTGGGGAATCGTGCTGGCGATGTTCCTTGTCGGTATCGTTTTTGGGCATCCGTTTTTTCATGTCTCCGTCATCACGCTCGATCGCTTGATCTTAGCTTTGGTCGTCGGAGGGGCTGCATTTTTTCGGCTCTATGGTCGTTACAACGGCGAGCGGTGGGATCTCTCCGACCTATTGGTCGCGCTCTGGATCGCCTGGGTCACCTTTAATACGTTTACGCACGATTTCAAAGTGGATGGATATAGTCCCGCTTCGCAATGGCTCTTTTTCTACATCATTCCCGTGTTGATGTATGTGGTAGGGCGTTACCTTCGTCCCAATCCACAAGAGATCAAATGGATGATGATGGCTTTTGCTGGGTTGGGTGTCTACCTTTCGCTGACAGCAGCCTGTGAATGTTTTGGCGTGCATGGAATCGTATTCCCGCGATTTATTGTGAACCCTGGCATTCAGGAATTTTATGGACGCGGGCGTGGACCGTTGCTCAATCCATCAGGTAATGGCATTCTCATTACACTGGGATTCATTTGTTCGTTGATTCTCGCTAAAGATTTTCAATATTGGAATCGGCTGTTACTTATCGCCGTGGTCGGCATTTACGCACTCGGAATCTATAGCACGCTGACTCGCTGCGTATGGCTAGGGGGAATGGGGTGCTTAGCTATGTTCGCTTGGATCTATCTACCTACTCGAATCAAGTGGACGGGAGCGATCTTTGGACTCATGATTGCTGCCTGCTTAGCACCTGTTGTCTTGCCGCATATCAATCGCTTCAAGCGCGACAAAAACGTGAGCGTCGAAGATATGGCTGAATCGGCAAAACTTCGCCCTATGTTAGCTGTGATCGGTTGGGAGATCATCAAAGATTATCCGCTGCGGGGTGTGGGGATGGGGCATTACCTCGAGTACAGCGTCGACTATGCACAAAATCGCAATATCGATTTGCCACTCGATTTGGCGGACAAATACGTCCAGCACAACATTATTCTGTCGATTCTGATCGATCATGGTGCCATCGGATTGGTGCTATTCCTCATGATGGTTGGCAAATGGTGTCATACAAGTTGGCAAATATGGACATATCGCCTTGCTCCACGTGAGGCTAGATACGTCGTGCTGATAGCAGCTGGCTTTGGTATCGGCTATATCGCGAATGGTATGTTTCAAGATGTGCTCATCATTCCGATTGTTGGTAGTTTGTTGTTCTTCCAAGCTGGTCTGCTTCGGGGAATCAAAGCCAATCTAGCCGGACAGCACAAACTGTTGATTGAAAACAATGCGTTCTCAAACACACAAGTCACTCCACCTCAGCTTGTCTTGCAGCCATGAGTTCAAATCCAAGTAAGTCGCGGAACGAAGCTATAGATCAGGGGCGTTTTTTCGCAGCGGCTGGCGTCGTGTGGATACACTCGATGCGCACTGAGTCGATGACAATGTGGGGGGAGTTAGGTCGATTCGCTGTCCCCTTCTTTGTATCGCTTGCCATTTTGATGACATGGCAGAGTCTCCAGCGATCAACCGAGACTCGATTCGTGGATTATTTGCTGCAGCGTTTGCGCAGGCTCTATCTGCCCATGTTGGTTTGGAGTCTGGTGTATATTGCATTCAAGTTGGTTAAGAGTTTTTTGCAGCCCCACATGCCCAACGATTTTCCAGGATGGTCGTTTTTATGGGGAGAAACCGCTTATCATTTGTGGTTCATCCCATTCTTGACATTGGTTGTCTTGCTCCTCTTCGCAGCTCGGCCATTAGCCAAAGTCACAGACAAAACCAAATGGTTTGTGGCATCTGTGCTGCTGATAGCGGCAACTGCCATTACCTGTCTACCTAACATTGAACTCCCGACGCAATTCGCTGGCGTTCAATGGATGTGGCGGGCTACCCCGGCAGCTTTGTCTGCGTTTGTACTTTTTGTACTACTCGACCCGCGTCCAGTCGCATATCAAGTGAAGCCTCAGATAGTCAGGGTCGCGGGAATGGTTGGCGTTTCAGCTCTGTTTTTGGCTGTGCTCCAGCCTGGCAGCATCATTTTAGAATCGATCGCGGGCTTGATGTTCTTGGTCGTCGTACTCAATGAAGAAGTGCAGTGGAAGGACTCGACGCTGCTCAGTACGCTCGGCCGGATATCTATGGGAATTTATTTCAGCCATTTGTTGTTTGTCAAATGTACGGAAATTGTCCTCGATAAGATCGTGCACGACCCTGTGGCTTGGAAAGATGGAGTGGTCTTTGCGATTTCATTAACTGGTGCGGCTTGTCTTTCCTATCTCCTTTATCGCTTCCAGCCGACACGTTGGTTGGTCGCATAACGCACCGATTGAGTTCAATGCGGGCGTGTGACCGTCACATCAGCGAAAGCCGAAGATGACAGGTACGGGGCGTACGCCAGTAATATCCGAAGAGCGATTGATGAAACGTAAATCGCCATCTTTCTGGCGAAGGATCATCACCGAACTACCGCCGCCATCCAGGTTCAAGGCTTCACTGCAGCCGAACTCGATCATCAGCTTGGCTAACTCTTCTTCGCTGACACCTTCGCTGATTTTCTTTTGACGGCCATCGACAACTAGCAGAACGAGTTTGCGTCTGCTCGCATCAAACCCGATCGATGTTCGCGGATGCAGTACATCGCTGGGTGGTACCAATACTTGGCCTTCCGACAAGATTCCGCGGAAACCAGCGATCGCGACATTAGGCTGAGCGATTGTCTTAGCCGCTTGGGGTGTCAGGTTCTTAAGCGAGGGACGGCCTTCTGTATCAAACCAAAACGTCCAATAACCTTCCTGTACGGGGCTTACTCTGCGGTCTCCATCCACAACCCAACCATGAACGTCTGCATGTCCACCAGCGATGTATCCTGGTGATTTGCCCGTTTGCGGATCGGGAATCATGCTCCAAGCATTGGTGTTGATTGCAACGACCATTTGCTTTTCTTTCGCTAAAGACTTGGGGGAAGTAAGAGATGTTTCAGCAGGTCCGTCACCATCGGGATCTGCTGCAACACCGATAACGGGGCGAGCTTGGCAGGTAGCTAAGTCGACCGTCAATCGATAAAGGCGGAGTGGTCTCGGTTCGCTTCTCTCGTAGGCTTCAAACTCCATGCCCACAGGCAAATCAACATTTTTGAATCGCTCGAAGAATTTCTCTGTCGCTGTGGCTTGCTCCTGCGCCAATGCGGGTGAAGTCAGGAGAACTGCAAGGCAAAGACTTACAAGCGAAGATTTCGAGATGGTTGCTAAAAATGTATTGCGCATTGGCGAGTGTGTTGGGGTGGGAATGTGGGACGTGGCGATTCAGCGTTGTCAGGTGGCCTATAGTCTAACGCTGCCGGGGATGACTAAGCAAACTGGTTATCGAGTTAACGGAGCCGCTCAGGAAAACTCTCCGTTTGGGGCTATTTTCCCCACGGACGAGGACCGGGCGTGCTTCGCGTCGTCGATTGGTTTATACTGAGGCGATCCAGCCTAAGCCCCGGAAAAACTCGCCATTATGTATCAAATTTCATATTACCTCCGTTTGATCAGTAGCTTGCTGAGCATCTTCATCGGGACATATTCGCTGCATGCGGATGAGACAGTCTCAGCAGGAACGCCGACATTTCATGTTATTGAATCGGTGAAGAAACTTCTTCAAGCTCAATGTGCGGATTGCCATTCGGGCGAAAGCTCTGAAGCGTCACTCGATCTTACGCAGCTCATGCAGGAAGGTGTAACAGAAGCATCGCTCGATCGTTGGGTTCAAATTTATGATCGGATGGACGCTGGCGAGATGCCGCCGGAAAAGCCGTTGGATGCCGCACAACTTGAGCTGCTCCATCGCGATTTTTTACCGGAGCTTGTACGGCTTGATCAACAGCGTATTAACACTCTGGGGCGAACAACCTATCGACGTATGAATCGATTGGAGTTTGAAAATCGGATGCGTTCGTTGCTCGATGCTCCTTGGCTGCAGATTAAATCGATCTTGCCCGATGACTCCATTTCATATCGATTCAATAAGGTTGGTGAAGCGCTGGATGTTTCCCATGTCAACGTCGCCAGATATATGCAGGCTGTTGATTATGCATTGAGAGAGGTGACTGAGAATCGATTGGAGCCTATCAAATCAACGCAACGCAAATTTTATGCTCGTGAACAGCCGATCTTCAATCGGAAGGTGCACTACACAGAATTCAATCGCAGCCCAGAGCGAGCCACGTTTCCACTGATCGGATATGAAGCGGATGTCAACGTGCTTCGCGATCCGATGGTGCCGTTTACTGTGGGTGAGAGCAACCCTGAGGTACGTGAGAAGGAGTCGTTCGGCGTTGTGGCCAGCAGTTATGAGCCATTGGAACCGACGTTTGGTCAATTCAAGGCTCCCGTTTCTGGACGCTATAAACTGCGATTCAAAGGTTATACGTTTTGGGTACAAGGCGAAGAAAAAAGATGGTGGCGACCTGATCGAGAAAAAGTTTCCACAGGCCGACGTTCGGAACCGGTTGCCGTCTACGCGCAATCACCTCCTCGGCAATTACGAAAGTTAGGTGAGTTTGATTTTCAAATTGAACCGACCGTCCAAGAGCTCGATGTCTATTTGGTGAAGGGTGAAACGGTTCGCCCTGACCCGGTTCGATTGTTTCGTTCTCGTCCACCCAACTTCCGCAATCCATTGGCTGAAAAAGATGGTATGCCTGGTGTGGCCTACAACTATCTCGAAGTGGAAGGACCGCTCGTCGATCGTTGGCCTTCGTATGGTCATCATTTGTTGTACGGCGATCTACCGCTCAAGCAGGTCGGCAACAAAAAGGTGGAAGTGATTTCTGACCATCCACATGAAGACGCTGTTCGCTTGCTCGATCGGTTCCTCGAAAAGGCTTACTTGCGGTCTGTCGAAGAGACTCAAAGAGCTTCTTTGTTGAATGTGTTTGATAAGGCGCAGAGCTCGGGCTTTACATTCCAAGAGTCGATGATTGCGATGTACACAGCAGTGCTGTGCTCACCCAGCTTCATTTGTTTTGAAGAGCCGGTGGGTGAATTGGATTCTATTGCGGTTGCGAACCGCTTGAGTTTGTTTCTGTGGAATCAACCGTCCGATTTAACACTTCGCGAGTGGTCTAAGCAATTGGATGTGAAGAATCCTGTCCAGATTCGCCAGCAGGCCAGGCAAATGCTGTCCGATGCAAGGACGAGAGTGTTTGTCGATGCGTTTCTCGATTACTGGTTAGACCTTCGCAAACTGAACGACACTTCTCCCGATGAGTTACTCTATCCCGATTATTATCTAGACGACGCGTTAGTAGACGCGGCTCAATTGGAAACGCAGTTGTATCTATTGGATTTGATTCAACAGAACAAGCCGATCCGTTATTTGGTTGATTCCGATTACACCTTTGCGAACGAACGGTTGGCTGTGCACTATGACTTGCCCGACATACAGGGCGTCACGATGCAAAAAGTGAAGCTACCTGCGGAATCACCGCGCGGCGGATTGCTTACTCAAGCGAGCGTGTTGAAGGTGACAGCCAATGGGACCACCACGTCACCGGTCGTACGAGGAGCTTGGGTGGGTGAGCGGATTTTGGGGACACGGATTCCACCTCCACCGAAAAGCGTGCCCGCCATCGAGCCTGACACACGCGGTGCAACAACCATTCGCGAGCAATTGCAATTGCATCGTGCAGATCCAAGTTGTGCTGGCTGCCACAAGAAGATCGATCCCGTTGGATTCGCGCTGGAGAGCTTTGATGTGCTTGGAGGCTGGCGAAAGCAATATCGCAGTACGGGCGACAGTGGTGATAAGGTCGAGGGGATTGGGAAGAATGGTCAACCTTTTACCTTCAAGATGGGCCCGCTCGTAGATCCAACCGGTGAGTTGCCAACGGCAGAAAAGTTTAGCGATGTGGAAGAACTCAAGCGAATCTTGGGGAACCATGAACGTGCGATCGCCCGCAATCTTTTGGTACAATGGACAATCTACGCAACAGGTTCACCACCACGTATCAGTGATCGGAGCGAAATAGAGCAAATTCTGGATCGACTCCAATCCGATGGATATCCATTGGGCTCCATGATAGAAGAACTGGTCTGCAGTCCCTTATTTTTGAGAAAGTAATCACGATGGCGACGTTCCTCAAGAATCAACCATTGTCACGGCGATTTGTCCTCAAGGGTTTGGGGGCGGCGATGGCACTTCCTTGGCTAGACGCCATGATGCCTGCCGTTTGCCGAGGGGCAGCGCGGTATGAGGCGGAGCAATCGCCCATGCGTATGCTGGCCGTTTGTAATAATCTTGGCCTGCTGCCAGAAAAGTTCTTTCCGACAGCGCAAGGGTCGGATTATGGGCTCTCCCCTTACCTGCAAGTGTTAGAACAACATCGCAAAAATTTCACCGTGTTTAGCGGAGTTTGGCATCCTGATGTAGACGGCGGGCATCCGGCTGACATCTGTTTTCTGACCGCAGCGCCACATCCTGGTAGCGGCGGCTTTCGCAATACAATTTCACTCGATCAATTGATGGCGGAGCAGATTGGGCATCATACTCGATTCCCTTCACTCACCCTGGGCGTCAATGTAAAAGGTGCTCAACGGAGCTTGTCATGGACAGGCGCAGGAGTATTGATTCCTTGTGAAGATAGTCCATCGGCTATTTACAAGCAGTTGTTCTTGCAAGGCACAAAAGAAGAAGTCGCCCATCAAATTCGTAAGCTCGAATTGGGGCAGAGCATTATGGATTCGGTGACCGAACAAACCGAGTCACTTGCGAAGCGGTTAGGGCCCAATGATCGACAACGCATCGATCAATATATGACGGGTGTTCGCGACTTAGAGCAACGCATGGTAGCTGCGAAGGAATGGGAAAATGTTCCTAAGCCTAAGGCTCGAGTAGACTCACCGATTGATCCTAAGGATCCGAAAGAGTACATGAAGGGCGTTAAGCTCATGTATGATATGGCCTGTTTGGCTTTTGAAACGGACTCGACTCGCTTGGTCACGTTGCTATTGGACAGTGTGAGCTCACCGGCTATCGATGTCGAGGGAATCGATATCACCGATGGATATCACAATCTATCGCACCATGGAAAGAATGTTGAGAAGTTGAAGCAGTTGGAAGCGATCGATGTGGAGCATATGCGGTTGTTGAAGGAGTTGTATAGCACGCTGGAAAACGCGAAAGAGAACAACTCGCATCTGCTTGACCGTACGATGGTGTTGTACGGGAGCAACTTGGGGAATGCAAATACTCACGTTACGACAAATTTGCCGATACTTTTTGCTGGCGGCGGGTTTAAACATGGTCAGCATTTAGCATTTGATACGCAAAACAACTATCCATTGCCGAACTTGTTCGTTTCGATGTTGCAGAAAATGGGGCTGGAGTACGATCACTTTTCAACATCGACTGGCACCATGCGCGGACTAGAAATGTAGGTTGTAGGGTATGTGCAGCAAGTCATTAATCGTTCGATATTTCGTTCGTGAATGCATGGATTTCTCGAACGTTTTCGAGCCCAATTGGGAGGACTTGCGAAACACACCGTGGCACTTGTTCTCCTTCAAAACGGTGACGCTTGAATTTAGATCAATGGCTTGGACAAGCGATTAAACGGGGTGCTTCAGATGTGCATTTGATCGCCGGATATCCACCGATGATGCGCTTGCACGGCGTGCTATTGGAGATTGAAGATCAGCCATTAACGTCCGATGGATTGCAAGATCAACTCCAAGCCATTTGTCCCGAGCCGAAGAAATCGCAATTAACGCAGCAGCGAAGTTGCGACTTTTCACATGAGTTGCAAGTCGCTGGCAAGCTTCGACGCTTGCGGGCTAATTTGTACTACGCCGACGGTTCGTTGGCCGCCGCTTTTCGCGTGATCCCGTCGGAGATACCCGATTGGCAGTGGGCTGGAATTCCGCAATCGCTCGGTCAAAAGCTAGTCTATCAAAAAGATGGGCTGGTCATTGTGACTGGATCAACCGGAGCAGGTAAGTCGACCACGTTAGCCATGTTGACCAACTTACTTAACGAGGCGGGTGGTTATCGCATTATCACCATCGAGGAGCCGATCGAATATCGATTTGAAAAGAGTGGTCGGTCGATCATTTCACAAAGAGAAGTGGGCGTCGATGTCATCTCTTTTGCGGAAGGATTGCGATCAGGTTTGCGACAAGACCCGGATGTCATTGTGGTTGGCGAAATACGCGATACCGAGACTGCTCAAATGGCGCTGAGTGCGGCTGAAACGGGACACTTAGTCTTGGCGACCATGCACACTCGCGATACTAAGGGAGCCATTAGTCGCTACGCAGATTTCTTTCCGTTGGAAACGCAGCGAGATATGCGCAATCAGTTCGCGCTAAGTTTGCGTGCCATTGTGAGTCAACGATTATTGCCTGGACAAATCGAAGGGGCGAAGCGTTATTTGGCACTGGAAGTGTTGTGGAACACAAGCCCCATCTTCAGCGCGATTCGCAACAACAAGTTGGAGAGCATCGACAATTATCTGCTGACCGGACGCGAGGAAGGTATGGTCAGTTTCGACGAATCGATTCGAGTGTTGTATCGAGATGGAAAAATCTCTCGCGAAGTAGCCGAGTCTCATGTTCGCGATCGCGCCTTCTTGTCGCGTTAGGTGTGTTGTAGAACGACTGTCCCCAGTCGTTCCACGGGCCTCGCCCGCCGAACTCTGTTGTTGCGAACTCCCGTATGCGCGTAATGCGCTGGTACCGGTCGCGGCACGGCCGGGACGGGCCGTGCTGCGACAGACAACCAACCCTAACTACCTCGAGCGCCGCCGCTCCAATTCTTTCGAGACGTTGTAGCCAATCCGCTCTGCGATACGGTCAAAGAGGGCTAACCAATTGCTGTCTCGGTCTTCCATCACAATCGATTTTCCTCGGCGCAACGGGATGATCACTTTGCACTGCTTATCAACGCCTCCTTTGTCCCCATTGAGATCGTGCAGGTAGACCGCGATACGGCCTAGGCGAGCTTCGAATCGCTGCAAAGCGAATTCCAATCTCTTATGAAGAACTTCCAATTGATTTTCAGAAATAATCCGACGATCGCTGTGCACTGCTACCTGCATCATGGAAAAACCCTTCGTCAATGAGGAAAAATCGCACCTCTTTTTCACTGTACGCTGGGCAAGACGTTTGATTGTTAAATAATCGGGCTATATTTGTTTGAATAAATCTAACGATCCATAAACGGTAACAAGTGGAGGAATTATGTGGCTAAACTACCACCATTTGTATTACTTTCACACGGCTGCCCGGACTGGGAGCTTGGTTGCTGCGAGCAAGGAGCTCCACCTTTCGACAGCAACTTTGAGCATTCAAATCCGCGAGTTGGAACGGGCTCTGGGGGTAAAGCTCTTCGAGAAGAAAGGGCGAGGTTTGGCGTTAACTGCGTCGGGTGAAGTGGTCGAGCAATATGCGACCGATATTTTCAACCTTGGCGAAGAGATGGTCGAGTTTGTGCGCGGCAATCCGATTGGCAAGCCGCTTGAGTTGCGAGTGGGCTTACGCGACGACATGGCGAAGTTGGTGGCTTACAAGTTGCTCAAGCCGGCGATGGGGGCCCCTGGCGAAACACGGGTTGTCTGCCATGAAGGTGAGATGAACCATCTGATCGCTGATCTTTCGGTGCACAAGTTGGACGTGGTGTTGACGGACCGCCCGCTCGACCCTTCGCTGGGCGTGAAAGCGTATAGCCATCTGCTCTGGGAATCGGAAGTGCATGTCGTTGGGAGTAAGGAGTTGGTCAAATCGCTAAAGGGTGATTTTCCATATTCTTTGCAGCAAGCCCCATTTTTGATGCCGACCACGGATACCGTGTTGAGACGCCATTTGGACAAGTGGTTTATGGAGCGTGGCATCGCGCTCTCCATTCGAGGTGAATTTGCGGATAGCGCTATGTTGGAAGTTGCAGGGCGAGCAGGAGATGGATTCTTGGCAGTGCCAGGCGTGGTCGTACGCGATTTGCGCGATTCCTTTGGGATGATCTCGTTGGGAAAGTTGGCGGGGATTCGTGAGACGTTTTACGCGATCTCGCTCGAACGCAAGCTCAAGCATCCCGGCGTGGTTTCGATCGTCGAGGGTGCGAAGCGAGGGCATTGAGCCCTACAGAATTTCGCTGCGGTGTGGCGGGATAAGTGGCGGACAATGTGTGGCTGTATGTTCAGTATCATCTTGATGAAATGGGCATTTGACGCGAAACTGCGTACGTATCAATGCAGCGTTGCAGAATGCCGTTCAGAAAAGCCTGTCAAAATAGAGATTGAGTACGATGGAAGCTGGAATCGTCGGGTTGCCCAACGTTGGAAAAAGCACACTCTTCAACGCCTTGACCGCATCCAAATCGGCTCAAGCTGCCAATTATCCGTTCTGCACGATCGAACCTAACGAAGGGATTGTCAGCGTGCCCGATGATCGTTTGGCTCGTATCGCCAGCTACATTACCCCGCAACGTCTCCTTCCAGCGGCACTAAAATTGGTCGACATCGCAGGCATCGTGAAGGGAGCCAGCGAAGGGCAAGGTTTGGGCAATAAGTTTCTAAGCCACATTCGCCAAGTCGATGCGATCATTCAAGTCGTGCGTTGCTTTATCGATCCAGACGTGATCCATGTGGCGGGTAATGTCGATCCAGTGCAGGATATTGAAACGATCGAAACCGAATTGATGCTCTCCGATATCCAGGTATTGGAAGGTGCTATTCCGAAGGCTCAAAAGGGGGCACGAGCGGGTGAACGCGAAGCCAAGTTGCGAATGGCGGCGATCGAGAAGTGCATGGCGCATCTTGCCAAGGACTTGCCTTTGCGCACATTGGAACTACCTGAAGCGGAAGCCGAGGCGATCAGCAGTTTTGGTTTGATGACCTACAAGCCGATTTTGTTCGTGGCCAATGTGGCTGAAGATGATCTCGAAGGTAATGGTGAGTTGGTTGAAAAGGTTCGCGCCTACGCTGTCAAAGTGGGCGCATCGGTGGTTCCGGTCTGTGCGAAACTGGAAGCGGAAATCGCGGAACTCGACGAGCCGGATCGTACGGAGATGTTGCTGTCGGTCGGCTTGAAGGAGCCAGCCTTAGCCGCGTTGGCTCGCCAAGCGTATAAAACGTTGGGTTTGCAAAGCTATTTCACGGCCGGTGAAAAAGAAGTGCGAGCTTGGACGGTTCAAGTCGGCGCAACTGCGCCACAAGCTGCGGGCGTGATTCATTCTGATTTCGAAAAGGGCTTTATCCGGGCTGAAATCTATTCGCTGGAAGATCTTGAAAAGTACAAGAGCGAAAAAGAAATCCGAGCTGCCGGTAAGTTGCGTGTCGAAGGGAAAGCCTACATCATGCAAGACGGCGACATCTGCCACTTCTTATGCAACTCCTAAACAACGCCCTGTCCTTGTCTACTGAACACTGAAAACTATCTTTGCAAACTCACTACGCGTTCAACAACAATATGGTTGGCGGAGAGATCTGCCAAATAGCCCCGTCGCCCTTTCAGGCCCACAGGTTGACGCAGATAACGTCGTAAGTTGACGCCGGGTTGTGCGGTGACATAGGCCAGTGTATTACCGCGATCATCGGTGATCGCATATTCGGGTTGGCCAGAATGTGTTGCATGCACGGGCACCAACCAGCCGCTCGCGTCATATTGAGATGCGTTCAGCCAAGTGGCAGGTGTTTCTGGATTGCTGGGTACCAGTGGCCCGTATGTTGGCTGTGTGTCGGACGCTGGGACTGTGTGCGTCGAACGATTCTTCAGTTGCACGAAGGCTTCGATGCGATCGATCAGTAAACGCGCCTCACCGCGATAAAGCGGATCATTGCTTTGTTGCAGACGTTCTTCGATGGTCGATTTGTAGTTGGCGAGGTTCCATTGTTCGATCGGCTTGGCGACTTCACTGGATAAAGCCAGTTGTATCTGTTGCAATTCGGGGGATGAAATGTTGACGGGTGCATAAGCCTGATCGGACGTGGTCTGAGTCGACGCTGAAGCGGCAGTCAGGACCGTGTTATTCGAGGGGACGTAGTTGTTCGGTGTATTGATACCATGCCAAGTCGTGGCTGTTGGATACTGAGCCCCTTGGTTGCCGAGGTAGTTTGCGGTCGCGGTTTGCGACATTGAGTTAGCGATGTTTCCGAGTGAAGTCGGTGATTGTAATGTGGCATCTTGCCATGTGTTTTCAGACTGGCCAGCCAACATACTTGCATCGTTTCTCAAGCTCTCCAGCGAATCGTTAGTTGAACGTCGGCGCGGGCGAGGAAGTTGAGCGATGCGAGACTGAAAGGGTTGATCTGGCGCGTAGGTTCTTTCCCCATAGGGTGGCTGCATGGCAGGGCGAGCCTGTTGTTGTGTGTAAGAATCAGGAGTAGGAGCCATAGGCATCGCACCTTGCCCACCATCATTGCGATGCAAAAAGTCAGAGAAGAACCACTCGACTGGCCCGACAGGTGTCGACGCATAACGCGTGTTGCCATTACCCGCAGCGGCCATGTTGGGAGCTGCGTTCTGAGTCGGAAATGCTTGGAATTGATCCCAATTGGGTGCTGGTTGCATCGCCCCGTTGCTCATTGGATTCTGCCGGGCCATGGGCGTCGGACGAGTCGCAATGTTGCGTGGTGATTCATACGTTTGATCAAAGTAACCTGCTGCCGTTGGGCCAGGTTGAAAGTTCTGTGAAGCAGGTTGCATCGGGTTCATTTCCGCAGCGTTCATCGACGGAGTTAACGTACGAGGTGGTTTGGGAGCAGCGATCGGTTCATAGGCAGACGCTAATGAAATCTTGCGATCTGGTTTACCACTATTGTCAGCGAGAACCGATTTCTCACTTCGAGTCGACTTGCGATCGTTCACTGGTTGTTCGCTAGACGCTGTGACTACAGCGGATTGGGCGATGTCTTCTGCAGTTCCCAAGTGCTCGATGCGCACCCAGCGCAGTTCGTCCGCAGGTGGAGCGACTCGATACCAGAGTTGCGAAGAGCCATTATCATCACGACGTTGAGCTTCACCGATGATGGCGATGCGATCGCCTCGATTGAGTTGCGATTGCCAGCGATATTCAGTTTGTTTGAGCGTGCTGCCAATCCAGCACACAGTGGTAGCGGCTACGATCTCAACTTCTTTTCCGTTGGATAGTAATTTGCAATCGCGACCTGCGAGCCAACAAAAGCTCTGTTGAGGAGGAACGATGGAGACCCAGCCATCAATGCCCTTTTCGATGATCTCAACACGATCACCTCGTTTCAATTGCATGGTCGAGTAAAAATCGGAATTGGGACCGCAGTAGACATCGGCTTTCGCGACTCGGATGACAGCTTGCTCGATATCCTGGGCGTGTGCCAGGTCGGGCTGTGTGAGCAGCGACATGACAAAAATGAACGCCATGGTGAGCAAGTGTTGCGAAGCGACAAATCGGCAACACATCGGATGGGTCATGGATCGGATTCCACGGATTACGATGGGAACGGTCACGAAACGGAAGTGCACATGTGGTCTGTTAGAATAATTTGGCTTTCAAGGCAATATCGAAACCAAATTTCACCCCCAATCCGATAGCTAGCAATCTGATTTTCCTTCCCAAATAGCTCCCGGGGTATAATCTGCACGGTGGGAGTCTGGAACGATAGCATTTCGTTGCATTCACCCGTTTTCTTCGCCATAATCCACTCTCGATGAATAGCATCTTAATTGGATTGGGAGTATGCGAATGGCCACACCTGCCGAACTCGAAGAAAAAATGATGTCGATCGTCAGCGATTTAGCCAGCGAGTTGATTGCGTTGACACCAGAGTTTATGAACGTCATCGAGTTCGAGATTGTGTCGACGGATGACGGGGGAGCGGATATTGGATTGATGGAGACGCATCCCGAAGTAAAAAATGTCTCATTGAGTCCCGAAGTCTATCATCTTTGTACTGATTATCTTCCCTTGGTCAAACGCTACGCCACAGGCTGGCAGCGTTCGCTGTTCACGCTGAAGGAAGAGAATGGAAGCTGGAACATCAGCATCAACCTGGAGTATCGATAGCCGTTCTCTACTAGACTGAAAGAACATTACGCGATGACAGACGTAGCGGTTGAACCAGCATTGGATGAGAAATCCAATCGTCTGACGCGAGGTGTACTTAGGGGAACGCTTTTGCTGTGTGTTTTTTTCGCTGCAATCGATTTTCTCGCTAGTTGCATATTCAATCTGTTCGTGAGGGCTGTCTTTCAGACTAGTACCAATACTCTCTTTTTTGAATTTTTGGTTTTCCTCTTTTGCGGTCTTATATTCGCACAATGGCCAGTCCTGTGGTTGTGGTTACGACGAAATGTTCGGCGTCGAATCGATCGGCTTCTGGTTGGCTTTATCGTCAATCACTTGATCGTGGGCGCCCAAATGGCAGGCAACTCGCTCACAACGTATACCGACAGTAAAATTGTTAGTCCGTTATCTATGTGCGTAACGTTCTATATCTATTTCATCGTCTTCGGAATTTTATTGGAGGGATGGTTGAAGATTTTCAGAATCAAGGACCTCGCCGTTCACCCGGCACGGATTCAAACTTGGTCTTTGTTGGATGTGTTTGTATCGAGTGGGCTCGCTGCGATCTTGGCATTCGAGAGGGGGATGTCAAGCAAAATGGAGGTTGAACTGGGAACGTCCAATTTGGGATTCGAAATGATTTCGACGGTGGTGTTGGCTTTGGCCTCATCACTTATGGCGGCCTTGTCATTGGGCGTTTTCGGAAGCCAATCCAAAAAGAGGTTTGCTTTGGCCTTTTGTGTCGTGAGTTTGTTGGCTCCTATCATCATCTCATTGGGGACGACTTGGAATATGCAGAGTGGCGTTCTGCAAACCGTGATGCTGGCCAATGTTTTCTGGTGGGCGCTGGTGCTGGGGATTTTTCTGGTCTTCCCTGTGCTTCGCCCATTGAGACAAGCATGAAAGATGGGATTTTATTTTGCATTAGCGCTTTAGAATGACCACACTACGCATCACCGAAGATCTGGATTTTAGAACTCATTATAAGGAATTCCCTAATGGCTCCAGACGTAGCTCCTCAACCATCATTCTGGTTGTGGTTGTTTCACTCCTTAGGAATTACCTTTTCCGTTTTGTTTCTGCTTTCTGCGTTTGGATGTTTCTTTTTGACTCTCTTGTTGTGTCTTCGCGGCAAAGGCCCCATGGCGAGTGCCTGTTTGTTGTTGGTTGTCCACTGGCCTACCATGGTTGGTCTATTGGGGGCCGTCACCGGTATCATCAGCATGTTTCAGGTATTAGCCCGTTCATCGGCAACGCCGAAACCGAGCGAATTAGCCGAGGGATGGTCCGTGGCACTTGTCACTGTGCTATTCGGTGTGCTGATGACGATGTTCTTTTATCTGGTTGCGATTGTGGGCACGCTCTTGTGTTCATTTGCATCGGAGTCTAATGCGAAGCCGTAACGATTCGGAGCGACTTGCTTTAATTGTTGGCCTTCATCCGTCTTTGGTCCGGTTAGTCAAAGGCTGTAGCAGCGCAAGAGTGCAGAGCCGATCGAGCGTCATGCGAGGTTATTGTTTGGGTTCTTCGGGAGCTGCAGGTGGTGTCGTAGCACCTGTCTTAGCTGCCAAGATCTCCATAGCGGCTTGAACATCGCACAATGGTTTGCTGGAGGTGGGCTCGGACAGGATTTCAGCTAAGGATGTTTTGCGGAAAGCTTCTTCAACCATGCACAAGGCGTCATCCACACGTCGATGCAGAGGGCAGAGCACTTTGCCGTGACCGGGAATGCCAAGCGGGCAGTGATGAATGCGTTGAATAGGATCGACCGCGTTGACTACGTCCAAAATAGTCAGCTGAGTCGGTGGTGAGGCGAGAGCGACACCTCCACCGATACCGCGTTGGGATCGAACAATGCCAGCCCGGCTCAAACCTTGAAGTACTTTGGATAGGTAGGCTTGAGGAACTTTAGTGGCAACTGCGATCTGCTCGGTGGTGCTGGCTGAAGGAGAGCAATACGCTAAGTGGACTACGGCGCGCAGCGCATATTCCACGGTCTGGGAAAACATATATGAACCCCGCTCGATGTTTTAAGGCGTGACTATTCTTAATACTCTAGTCACTATGTAAAGGTGTCACTATGGGGGGGAAGCAGACCTATAGTTTCAGAACGCAATGTTTCATCTTTGGCCGACCACGCCAGAGACAGATAAGAACGATTAGAGTGTTACGCAATAACTGTGGTTAAGCCGAAACCGTCGCAATGCTATTCTGACGATCAACACCATTCGGGTGATCACCGCGACATAAACATAACTGTGGGCGTCGCCATCACCAATTGTGAATGGTTAAATTTCTTACCATCCACACTTTCATAATTCTAAATACTCGTCCAATGCATCCCGAACAGTTGCTGGGTTCGGAGCAACCCCCGTCAACCGAAGGAAGTCTTCTTCAAGCATCTTGCCCAACCAGTCCGTTTGCCGAATTGTCTGTAGTGTATCAGCGGTGGGAAGCTTAAGCGGGGAGAGAGAGAAAACATCACTTCGGGCATCCACCATACGCTGCACAGTGCGGGGCTGTTCACGGGCGAGCCATTTTTCTAGCTCACGATTCCAGCGCTCGTCACCGAGCACAATTGTATCGTAATTCGCTCCTGTATCGTCAGGTAATTCTGCACAGATTTTCAATCTTTCGGCGGCGACGGCCCCTTGCAAGACGCTGCTCAAATCTGCTGGGCAGCGGTCTGCCAGGGGTGTCGATGACTCACCCACCCGCCACCAAACCCGGGCGGTCTCATAGCTCACCAGGGCGGCGACTGTGGCTCGGGCCACGGGATTATCTCCCAGTACGATACAGTTCAGTTCTTTAGCCGTTTGCGAATCGGCTTCGGCAAAGTTGGACCCCAAGATTGATTGCAAGATGGCAGATCCCGCCGAATAGGATGCTTCCCAGGCTCGCCGCGTTGACGCAGAGGCACCATCCGTCGGTTCGGTGGCCTTTTCTTCGGTGGCTGATTCATCCCACTGGCGCCGTAGCAGAGTTGCGCGTCCGCACCATTCGGCAATCGGCTGCATGGCCACGGGCAGCTCGCCGCCAATCGCCAGACTGCGAATCGAATCCGTTAGCAACAAAACACTGTCGATGCCCAATAGTTCAAATGAGCTAAGGGCATCGCCGATTTGTGCGTTGATTATCTCGGCTGTAAAGAGTTTCCAATCCGAGAGACCTCGATCTGCAAAAGCCCGCTCTAGGACGAATTGAGTGGGATTGCCACCCACATCATCGCCTAAGCAGCACACGATCGGTTGCAATGATTTACGGGTCAAGGTACACCAGATCCCATCTCATTTACCACTCGCAGCATTGCGAGTGGTCTCGCGATGTCATTCAAAGAGTACTAAAAGGTCAACGCATCTGCTTGAAGACGCTTGACCGTTTCGGCCATCAACTCGTCTTCAGCTTTCTCATCTGCAGCTTCATAGGTTACCGAGAATCGCAAGAATGCTCCTGCATCATCCCAAGGTACTGTGACAATCGAATGTTGCACAATCAAGTATTGAGAAGCATCTTCGGCAGTCTTAAATACCAATCCCGATTTGGTTCCCTTAGGTGCTTTGGTATAGAGGAAATAACTTCCACCGGGCACTTCGCATTCGAATCCGCATGTCTTTAGGGCTTGTACCAACTTCGATAGGCGACGTCGATACTTCGCGTTAATCGCAGCCGGAATAGAAGCATCACCTAGAGCGGCGGCAGCGGCCCGTTGAATTGCAGCGAATTGGCCGCTGTCACAATTATCTTTCACGTCCGCAAATGCTTGAACAATTCGTGGATTGCCGCACACCCAACCGATGCGCCAACCGATCATGTCAAAGCCTTTGCTCAGTGAATGAACTTCGACGCCGACGTCCATGGCACCGGGCACACTCAAGAAGCTCAGCGGTTGGCCCTTGAAGGTCAATAGGATGTGAGCTGCATCTTGCACGACCACAAACTGATGTTGATGCGCGAGCTCAATAACTCGTTTGTAGAAATCGACGGTTGCCACTTGGCCAGTAGGGCTATTGGGATAGTTGAGTACAACTAATTTGGTACGTTCCCAAACATCGGGCGTCACTGAATCGAAGTCAGGATAAAAATTGTTTTCGGCCAACAATGGGAGTCGATGAACAGTGCCGCCGTAGTATTTTGTGTGGGTGCCAGCCACAGGGTAACCGGGAACAGTCATCATGGTGATATCGCCTGGATTGATGAAACAGGCAGGCAACATCGAGAGAGCCGTCTTGCTACCGATGCAATGGTTGATTTGAGTGTTCGGGTCGAGCTCCACTCCAAATTGCCGCTGCATAAACTTGGCTACGGCGACCTTGAAGTCCGCTACACCGTTATCGGCGTAGCCACGGTTTTCAGGGCGATCGACTTCGGTATGCATAACTTGGCGAACTGAAGCAGCTGCCATCGAATCGTTTTCACCGATCCCAAAATCGACCAAGCGGCGGTCTGGATAATCGGCCAACGCTTTGCGCTTGGCTCGCTTGATCTTCTCGAACTTGTAGATTTCAGTTCCTTTGCCGTAGTTTACGCCGCCAATGCGTTCGGCGAACAATTGCTGAAAATAAGGATCTGCAGATGGCGGATTTGCGACGCCCGACGACATTTCAACGTCTCCAACAGCAAACGGAAGGAATGGAGGTGTACAAAGGGTGATATGTGGGGTGCGGATTTACCTACGCATCCCAAGTACTTTAGGGTATCGAATCAAGGGGAATCGTCGATACCCCCTCCTGGTGACCCCGGCGGATTGTTCGAAGCTCCGGCTGCCCGCAATTGGTCCTCTAAATGAATCAAGAACTGGGCCTGATCCAAAAGCGGGTTTTCAAAATGTAACTTCAGTGTGCCGGCGGACTTCATTTCCTCAATCGTTTGGTAATGACGCTGTTGAATCAACGCTGAAACTCGTTCGATCGTCGAGCGACGCAAATACAAGGTCAACACGACCATGCAATAAATCAAAAGCGGTAGCACCGATAGCAACAAACTGGTGAAGAATAGGTTTGGCGAAGGGTGCGGGAAATGTTCTACCGTGGCGACTGAGTCCGATATCGCGTGATAGCTCGCTTGGAAATATTGACGATAAACCGAAATGATAGGACCCGACAAAAACGCCCAGAACAACACGGTTCCAACTAATCCGGCGAGCTGTAAGGGGAGCCGGCTAAACGCGTTTTGAGCCAAAGTGTTTTCAAAAATATTCTGACTGTGATTCTGCAGCTGTTGAATGCCCGTCAATTGAATGCCGAGCCCACTCACCGATTCAGAACTTGCAGTTCGTGGAACGATGGCGCCGCGAGTTTGCAGACGTTGTACCACGCGTTGAAAATGTTCGCATAATGGTTCGATACGATCGCGCACCTGTTGTTCAATCCGTTCTCGTAAACCGGATTGCATCTCCCACTGCAACTGGCGCGTTTGCTGAAAATTGCGAGCCCATGCGGTTAAGGCTCCAAAGAGTGAGGGGACACTTCCGGTCAGACTCATTAGAACACGATCCCAGGCGCCGTGCGTCAAATGCAGCAGCGATAGGATCGATCGATAGGGAAACCATAGAGCGCTGGTGTCGTTAACCAATTGGGTGCGCATACGACTGCGTACGGCTGCTTGTAAAATGAGCGGGCTGCCCAGCATTGACGAGATAACTTCTTCTGGGATTTTCTCCGTCTCTTGATACAGTTTGCGAACGGCAGACGCTAACTGGGGAATTTGATCTCCCACCAAGCGGCTTACTTGAACACGAAATCGTTCTTGGGCGGCTTGCAGGCGTTGCTCTTTGGAACGCGACAGGCTGATGTCATCCAGCGGTCGACTCCTCAAGCGTTCAACAATCGCTTGAGCCGTATGTTGGCCTACTTCGGCAGCATTGGCGGATATATCGAAATCGACGACCGTGATCGGTTCTAACCAATCGCTTTGAGGAGCTGCTTGGTGAAGATGGGCCATCAGTTGTTTAATATCGTTCACCAGGTCCGATGATGAAAGATCTTTGGGGTCAATCATCGTGATGACAGGAATACAAACGGACCCGGCAGTTTGACGAGCGATATGGGTGTTGATGGCAGATCGAATTTGATCGCGGGCAATGACTAGCAATTTGATCGGCGACAAACTGAGTGCTTGCCTCGCAATCTCGGCAATTTGAGCATCGGCGTCGGTAACACCAGGTGTGTCAAGCAATAGATACGGGCGACCGATATCAGCCATCTGATCGATCTGGCAAAAAATAAAACGTTCAACGCTCGGGTTAAGTTGTTCGGGGCTGCGCGGGCCCACCCAAGTTAACGTCCCGGTTGCATCCCGCGCTAAATCACCGCTCCGCAATTGTTCGGCGACGCGTGGATCCTTGACCAACTGACGCGCGATCCAACTCTTCCCCTGCCCTTTGGCACCGACGAGTGAGACCGAAAGGAGTTCAATACCTCGACTTGATTCGATTCCTTCGCGTTGCCTTTCAAATTCGCGGCACGCGCGCAAAACTTCTTGAGCAACGGGTTGGTCACCAAAAAGTCCAGTCACCGCGTTGGCCACGCGGTCCGCATAAGCTTGTCCTTGATCGGTATGGATGGAGTTCATAGGGCTGATCTCTGGAGTGGCTCGTTCGGTTTTCAATGTTAGGTTCTGAGAGTCGATCTATCGCCGAATAGGCCCGCTAAGTTTTTAATGTTTGCGAGAGGTTGTTGAATTGATCTACAAGCCGTACGAATTCGGACCGTATATGCCAAAGTTGTGGTTGTGTGGCATCACGTTCCAGCTTGACAGTTAATGTTGAGGTTGGGAGTTTGCGGCTGCCGGATGAGGTTC
>Ga0075158_10000010_pt1 | contig 136047 bp, 118 predicted proteins | sample JI91814BDNA_FD_70968 | JGI IMG/M metagenome (GOLD analysis project Ga0075158, IMG submission 70968) | Wastewater effluent complex algal communities from Wisconsin, to seasonally profile nutrient transformation and Carbon sequestration -... | ecosystem: Engineered > WWTP > Effluent > Algae... | reverse complement strand
TTCTTCAAAGCGCCCACACAGTTTGTCTTCTCTTCTTCTTAATGAATCTGCCCCGAAGGCGTGTTGCGTATTCTACTGATTTCGCCAACAGTGTCAAACACTTTTTGCGTTTTTTTTAAATGTTTTTCTAATGTTTTACTACTTCAATCCATATCGATTTATCTGGAATCATGTTGGTTATTTTTTGCCTTTTGTTTCGGCTTGTTTTGCCTTTCAAATACGGTTGTAAGTATAAAATGTCATATCATAATTATTCTTCTCATCCTTTGGACGAGTCTCCTTTGAATCGCAACGCCATTCATTAGTTGGAATAGGTGGGAAAAATACATGGGCTGCAAATCTATGGTGTATTCTTGTTATATATAGACGATCAGCTTTTGCAATTGAACTTTCATACAGTTGTGCTCCGCCAATAACCATAATCTCTGCTGGAGCGTCTTTTTGAGAAGCAGTATCACTAGCAGACTCTATTGCGTCTTCTAATGTTTTAACAATCGTAAGACCTTCCATTGGTTTCATCGTTCCACTAACTACTATGTTCGCTCGACCCGGTAATATACGACCAATCGATTCAAAGGTATTTCTACCCATAATAATCGGTTTGCCTAAGGTGAGTTTTTTAAAATGCTGCAAGTCTGCAGGTAGGTGGCATAGAAGTTTATTATCACGACCTAAACCACCATCCTCGTCGATTGCTGCTATTAAACTTATTAGGCTCATTTTTTTCGTCCTATTTAGTGCCATAGAAGTGGCCACTTTGACCGCTGCAAGCATGCTTTCGCAATTTGCTTTTCCTGTACCAGCTATATCTAACGCTGTGCCATGGTCTACAGAAGTACGAATTATTGGCAAGCCTAAGGTAATATTTACTGCATTGTTAAAACCAACATACTTCAAAACGGCCAAACCTTGATCATGGTACATCGCAATGTACGCATCACATACTTGATTGTTTTCTTTAGAAAACATCGTATCGGCAGGTAAAGGTCCGTCTAGTAGCATGCCTTTTTCTTTTAAACTTTCTAAGGCAGGTTTAATTTCTTTGAGCTCTTCGGTACCTAAATGACCCGACTCACCAGCATGAGGGTTCAATCCTGCAATTTTAATTCTTGGCTTTCTAATTCCAAAGTCACGTATTAATGAATGATTAACTTGACTAACTACCTTGGTTATTAGATTTTGTGTAATTGCATTAGGAACATCACGAAGGGGAAGATGTGTAGTTGCTAACGCAACCTTCATTTCTGGACAAGCCAGTAACATGACAACATCGTCAATCTTGAAAAAATCCGCATAAAATTCTGTATGCCCTGTAAAGGGTATATTTGCTTCATTAATATTGGCTTTATGAACTGGTGCTGTGACTATCGCAGAAAATTCACCCGCTGCACACAATGAAGCCGATTTGTGGAGCAGTTCAATCACGTAGGGAGAGTTTCTCGGGTTTAGCTGTCCAGGTATTACTGGATATGGACATGTAACAGGTAAAATATTGAGGGTTCCAGGCACACACTCTAAAGCAGTGCCTGTCTTGTAGATTTTTATAGTTACATTTAAGTTTAGTAGTTTAGCTCTTTCTTCTAATACTAATTGATCAGCTAGTATTACCACCGGTAAACCAAACTCTGCTAGCGCCAAACATATATCAGGGCCAATTCCTGCCGGTTCACCACTGCTAATCAGAACTGGTTTCACGCTAATCCTTTCTCCACAATATTAATGTAAGCTTCTGTACGTAAATGTTGTTGCCAATTTTGTACGGCTTCCGCAAATTTTCTTTGCTGTAGAAATTGACGTACCTGTTGTTTTTTAAAGGCTTGTGAATCGTCTTTTTGCTTACGTTCCATGACTTCAATAATATGCCAGCCAAATTGGGATTTAACTGGTTGACTCACTGTATGAAGGGGTAAATCATTCATAGCTTTTTCAAACTCAGGGACTAATTCACCTGGTCCTACCCAGCCCAAATCTCCGCCCTTAATCGCACTTGAAGAGTCTAAAGAATATTGTTTAGCCATCTTAGCAAAATCTTTACCCGCTTTTACTTGTTGATAAATATTTTCAACTTGTTTCTTGGCATCCGCTGGAAGCATACTTGAATCAGCTTTTAAAAGGATATGTCGCACATGGGTTTGAGTAACTATATGACTATTGCTCTCACCACCAATGGCCACAAGCTTTAGCAATTGAAAACCATTTCCTGTTCTGATTGGACCTGCTATTTGCCCTACTTTCATGGTTACTACTTCTTTTGCAAAAACTTCAGGAAGCTCGGCTAAGTGTCTTACTCCTAAGTCACCGCCTTCTAATGCAAATTCACCGCTTGATTGCTCTATAGCTAGACGATTAAAATCTTCGCCTTTATTGATTTTTGCAAGTAACTGGTCGGCTACATTTTTTGCTTTTTTTACTTGTGCGGAGGTTGGTTCTTCGTTCAATGGAATGACTATATTTTGCAGATGATAGGTTAATGTTGAATTATCAACCAAGGGTTGCGTTTTCAAATATTGTTCCACTTGTTCATTGCTTACTGATACATCTTTACCAACTGCTTTTTGTTGTAGACGGGTAAGGACCATCTCTTTACGAATATTCCGTCGGTATTCTTGCCAACTTATACCTTGACTCGTAATTGCCTCACGTAATTGGGATAGATTAATGTGATTCGATTCCGCTATTTTCTCAATAGCATCATTGAGTTCAGTACTATCAATGATAATGCCATTTTGTTTTGCCATTTGCATTTGCAAATCAACATCAATTAGATGTTGTAGCACTTGTTTTCTTAAGACGGATTCTTGAGGCATTTGCATTTTTTGCGCAATAATCTGTTTTTTGGATAACGCAACTTGAGCATCTAGTTCAGATGACGTAATAACGCCGTTGTTAACTACTGCAACTACTTTATCTAATACTTGTTTACCTTCAGCAAAGCTAACACCAGAAAACAATATTGATATTAACGCTATTTTTTTTAACATGCCCGAATCCTCATTTACGCATTGCTTGGCAATTTAGGGTATTCCTAATCAAAATACAAGCAACTTTGTTTTATTTTCACCAAAATCTAACGCTGATAGGGATCATTATATCCTGGTATGTAGGTTCTTAATATATTTGCTGGATCACTATTTGCTAAAGATCCCAACCCTTTTAAAACTACTTGCAGATAAATATTATTATTGTATTGGGGTTCATAACTTGCACTAAGACTTTTGAAAGTACGTCCTCCTAATGCGCGCACTGCCCAACAACAACTATCGTACTGCAGACCTACCAAAGACATCATACTATAGTTTTTACTAATATTATGTGCGTAAGCACCAACGGCACTCCATCTATCATTCACCGGCCATGTAAAAGCAGTCGTCGCTTGGTACAAGGCATTATTTTGCGTACCTTGTTGGCTTAATTGAGTCATGTCTCCATTGACTAAATAACTAAGTCCAGCACTTACAATACGGTTAGGTTCTGGTTGATAATGCAGATTTAATGCACCATTATTTGTTGCATTAGTTGCTGGATCCCAAATATAGTCACCGGTTACTCCCCAGATTTGATTCAGATTATAAACTGCTCTGGACGCAATGGGTGAAGTTTCTGACACCGACGATAAATTACCTAAGGCATATGGGTCATCTACACAATAACCAGTTACACTTTGGCACAGTTTTACTCTTCGAGTAGAGAAATATTTAATTTGCCCCACAGAAAATACCGCTCTTTCAGCCCCAGTTGCTTCTGCTAACCAGCGAGAAGTAAGTGCATAGCTTAGTTGATTAGTATCACCAATACGATCAAATCCGGAGAAGCGATTTGTTCTAAATAGTTGATCCATATTGAATATCATATAACCCGAATCATAAATAGGTGCTGTTGTTTGATTTTGATAAGGGACATTTAAATAAAACAATCTAGGCTCTAATGTTTGAGTAAAACCCCCACCGAATAGATTGATATCACGCTCAAAATACAAACCACTATCCACACTGTAACGAGGAATAGTTTTATTTACTTCATAATTCTGTATATTTTGGCGATTTTCGACGGAATAATAATTTTCGACAAATTGTATCGCTGGCGTTACAAACCCCCAGGGTTTCACCTGAGGTAATGATAAAATTGGGTTGAAATGAAAACGTGGGCCCTGTGAGGGATTTAGGGGAGCAATACCTATACCGAATTGCTCCGTAGGCCAATGAAACTGATCGTATTGACCTAAAATATTGACGTTAGCATGCAGCGGTAACTCATAATAATAACCTCGAGCCAATAGCTGGGGTAAGCGAGCATAAACATTCGCAATAGGACTTTCATTAACAGGATGTAGGGTTTGGTAGTTTTGCCCCATACCACGAAACTGCCAATGTTCAGTTGTGTAAGTTACATCGGCCTGCCTTAACAATTGTCTCTGGGTTAAGACTGCCAGATTGGTGCTAAAATCTTGTAAGTAATAATCATCCGAAACTTGCTGCATGTTAATGTTCAACTGCAAATTAGGGCCAAAATGCGTGGACTCTAAAATACCGTATGACCAACGATTGGTAGTATTGTTGTTCAACCAAGGAAACTCAATGGATTCATCACTGAGGAATTTAGAAAATGCTTTGTCATGCGGCAAAAATGTTCCGGAAATTTTTCCAAAACTTCGTCGAGTAAGAAAACGGTATTGACCACCTACCATAACTCCACGCTCTGAGAAAAGATGGGGTGTAACTGTTAGATCATAGTTTGGGGCAATATTCCAATAATAAGGAAGCCCTAAATCTAAACCACCAACATTCGAATAGCCAATATTCGGTAGCAGAAAACCTGATTTACGCTCTCGAGAAGTTGGAAAACTCATATACGGTAAATAGAGCACTGGTTTTCCATGTATACGAAGTTTTGCATTTCTGGCTACCGCTTTGCCATGCGCTTTATCGATAGTGATGGTTTTTGCTTCTATATCCCAAGCCTTATCTTGTGGTGCACAAGTGGTGTAGGTAGCACTACGTAATAAATAATCTTGATTAGGAAAGCGTTGGATTAAACTTGCACGTCCCCACGCAGGCAACAAGGCATTTTTTTTATCGGATTTGAAACGGTAAAGAACGTCCTCTGTTTGCCCAGACTTATCGACCGGATTAATACTCGCTCTTCGGGCTATCATTAATTTATCCGGTTCAATAAAACGGACATCGCCAACAAAGACAATTTTAGTGACTTTATTTGTTTTTGCATCTCTATAAACATAGGCAGTATCAGCATTAACTATACGCTGTGCTTCCTGAACTTCTACATTGCCTCTGAGGACAGAACGTTTATCTTGATAAAACGACACTTTATCAGCCATTATGCGAATTTCTTCAGCTTTTGATAGCGGTGCAACATTTACTAAGGAATATGATCCATGGCAGATAGAGGTGCTTGAGGTAGCATTCCAACCTAGACACTGCGCAAACTTGGCTCGAATGGCGTCAGTTAAAACTTGCTCGCGCGCTACAACACAGGCCTGAACAGGTTCATAGAGTGGCTCTGAGGAATAGACAGCAACAGAATATAGCGCTAAACACAAGCTAAGGGCGGTAATACAATAGGCTAAGAAACCAATTATCTGATCTTGCAATAAGACGATTGATGAAAAAAAACCTCTAAGCTTGTTATAAAACTTAATGTTCACAGCAAACAAAATGCCTTATCATGCACGCAATAGCTTCGAATTAACTAATGTTATATTGTGTAGTCTAACTTAATCAGTCGGGAAGTATAGCATGCATGAAAGAGAAAACGCACTCAAAGAGTGGGTGACTAGCGTCATTAAACAGAAAGATTCTAACCTCCTCGCACTTACTGGTGATGCAAGTTTCAGAAGGTATTTTCGCTTACAATACAATGGATTAACGCAAATTGTAATGGATGCACCACCGGGCAAGGAAGATCTTGGACCTTTCATCCATATCGCTAGTGTCCTGAAAAAAGCCAAAATACTTGCACCTGAAATCCTGGCTCAAAATATTGACCAAGGTTTTTTAATTTTAAGTGATTTTGGCGATCAACTGCTCCTAGATAAATTACACAATAATTCTGTAGATGCATTTTATAAAGAAGCAATGAACACTCTTTTGCAGATGCAAAAATGCCCGATTTCTGATCCCAAACTCCCTGCCTTTGATACAACTTTCATGTTAAAAGAGATGAATGTTTGCTCCGAATGGTTTTTCAATGCCTACCTTACTTTAGAACTTAGTCTGGATGAGCAATTTTTAGTGCAGAATGCGATGGAATGGATCGCCAAGGAACTATCCTTGCAGCCCACAGTGTTTATACATCGTGATTACCACTCTCGAAATCTGATGCTAGTTGATACAGAATCACATCCTGTATTAGGAGTAATCGATTTTCAAGATGCAATGAGTGGTCCCATTACTTACGATTTAGTGTCCTTATTAAAAGATTGCTATATAGCTTGGCCACGTGCAAAAGTTTTGGAATGGGTTGAGTATTTTTATAATAACAATAGCCAGGCTCAATATTGTAGTTTGCCTGAATTTATCAGAGCCTTTGATCTCTGTGGAATTCAGCGGCATTTGAAGGTTCTTGGTGTTTTCAGTCGCTTGTATTTGCGAGATAACAAGAAAGGCTATCTTAAAGATTTGCCGTTAACTTTAAAATACGTACTCGAATGCTCTGAGATCTATGAAGAATTACACCCCCTGCATTCTTTTATGCAAAAAAGAGTGTACCTACCATGAAAACCGCAATGATTTTAGCTGCAGGTAGAGGTGAGCGGCTAAAGCCTATTACTGCACTTCTACCTAAAGCGCTATGTGCTGTTAGAGGAAAACCTCTCATAGAACATCATATAATAAACTTGGCATCAGCAGGCTTTGAACGTATTGTAATAAATCATGCCTATCTTGGCGGACAAATCCGGCGATATTTGGGCAATGGTCACAGTTTTGGGGTTGAACTCTGTTATTCGCCTGAACCCCCAGGAGGGCTAGAAACTGGTGGCGGAATTATGAAGGCTCTGCCATTACTGGGACGTGATCCCTTCGTTACTGTCAATGGTGATGTGTATACTGACTTTGATTTTACTAGTTTACCAACACTTCACAATTCTTTAATTCATCTAATTTTAGTCAACAAAAATTCTGCTTTGAAACATCATGGCGATTTTGGTTTGAGTAGTGATGGTTTAGTAAGCAATGAACATAAGAAGTATACTTTTGCTGGAATTGCCTGTTATCAACCCGCTGTATTTGAAGCTTACCAACAAGGCCGCTATTCCGTTACGCCCATTATTAGGAAATTAGTAAGTCAAGGACAGGTAAGTGCGAACCTACATCAAGGAATATGGTTTGATATAGGTTCTTTGGAAAGACTAAATGCAGCTAATCAAATTTAGCCTTTTCTCATTGTGGAGCTAGGTTCATCTGAATCGGGTGTAACGTCTGCCGTATGTTCTGTAACTTGTTTTGCTTTGGCGACCACTTCTGGATCATGCAGCACAGCCTCAAAATCCACCTTTTCCTTCTTAAGATATTCAGTAAGCTCTTTAATGGATCTTTCTACCTTTTGAGGATCAGCTCTTACATTTTCTTTGGACTCATTTTTCTTTATTTTGCCATTTTCGGCTTCGTACATAGTGCTATCAATATTGATTATATCTTTTTGAGCTAACCATGCATTTAATAAGTTGTCTAATTGGGCTAACACTTCTTTGTTTTCAATTGGTTCACCTTCTTGGGAAAAGGCCCTTACAAATTGATCATCTTTCGGTATTGAAGCATCCATTTTCAGCCCATTATCCTCAGCGAGGATACCCTCTTTCAACTCTCTCAATATCTTATCAAATAAATTCTCATTCAGAGTGTGTATGCCAGGAGGACTAACTGCGACTCCTCCCCAGCTTTTGCCGGTAGTTTTATACTGTAATCTAGCCAATTCTAGTTCATCTTGTAAACTATTGTATTTGGCCACAACTGCATCGTTTTTCCATAAATTGGCTTTGGTTATTAACTTCTGGAAGGCTTGTACCAAATACTCGAATGCATCAAGGCCTGGCAATTCGCGTGATTTTGCTAATTGTTGAAGCGAAGGCACTTTAGTCATAATTTTCTCACATTCTGTTTAGTTGGAGTTACAAAACTAATTCAATTATAGCAAATTGGCACCCTTTGACGGGTGCTTACTTTCTTAAAAAGCGTTAAAAGTCTGTAAATATTACATTAGTGGTGACTTAATTTTATCAATAACGGAGCTAAATTCTTTCTTTTTCATAGAATCAAACGTAAATTCATCGACTAAAACGGCATCCCAGCGGGCATCTTCAACGGCTAATAAATCATCGACTTCCTGTTGATTTAAATCGCCTTTAGCCATTTTCTCTTGTAATTTATCTTTTAGTTTAGCGAATTTATAACGTTTCAAATCACTGACTTTTTTCGACAACTCATCCGTTTTAATAATTAGTTGTAAGGTATTTTCCATTCTATCAACCGGTTCTTTGGAATCACCGCTCAGGAAGACAATATCTTTCAACGAGTCGCGATAATGGTTGTTAGTAGTCATTAGCCGGGCCAATTTTTGATCTAAGCGATCAGAAGGATAATGCATGGTTTGCCCAAAGGGAAAAGCGATTAATCGTGCTAAAAAGCCAATTGGCTTGGAAGGAAAATTTTGACAAAGCGCAATCATGGATTTTTGCGCATGGTAGAAGCAAAAGCTTACTGCCCACTTGGCATGTAGCTGATCATCTTGGTTATCATTACTTAATTGCACATTCCGCAAGACTGCCATAGCCATGTATAAATACGACATACCATCAGCAAGTCGAGCAGACACTCTTTCTCTACGCTTTAAATCACCACCTAAAAATATTAATGACAAATCGGCAAGCCAGGCGTAAGCGTGGCTTAAGCGAGCTAATTGTTTATAGGATCTTTTCATAGAGTTATCCGGCACGGAGATAAATAAACCTCCGGTCCAGGCAGAACAGACTGTTTTAGCGAAGTTTTGAATGAAATACTGAATGTGTTTCCAAATTATTTCTCTAAATGCTGCTTTGTCCTCTTTGGCAACCGCGTAAAATTCATCGCGGATATAGGGATGACAAGCCATCGAGCCCTGTCCGAAAATTAACAAGTTACGGGTCATAATATTGGCCCCTTCAACTGTTATCGAAATGGGGGCACCTTGATAATAATTGTTTAAATAGTTTCGGGGTCCTGCAACTACGGCCCTTCCAGCATGGACATCCATAGCAGCATTAACCGTAATTCTTGCAAGTTCGGTATTAAAATATTTGGTAATCGCGGAAGCCACCGAGGGTTTTTTATGCTCATTAACTGCAGCTACAGTAAGCAATCTCGTTGCGTTAATGATGTAGTTCAATCCAGCTATCTCAGCCAGTTTTTCGGCAATACCTTCGAACTGCGCAATTTCCACATTGAACTGCCGACGAGCGCGCCCAAAAGCACCGCTCACTAAATAGGAGATTGATGATGAAGCAGATCCTAGAGCAGGTAAAGAAATAGAGCGACCTATAGATAGGCATTCAACTAACATTTGCCAACCAGCACCGGCTTTCTTTTGACCACCTATAATGGTTGTGATTGGTACAAAAATATCTTTACCACGGATGGTGCCATTCATAAAGGGTTGGTTACCTGGTAAATGGCGATTACCAATTTCTAAGTTTTCAGTATCACGTGGAATTAAAATGCAAGTAATCCCCTCTTCGCCTTCGCCTTGAAGTAAGCCTTCAGGATCTTTCAAATTGACTGCAAGTCCGATCAAGGTGGCAATAGGTGCCAAAGTTATCCAGCGTTTATCTAGGGTAATATCCAGTCCCAGTACGGTTTTGTTATCGATTTTCTTTTTAACAACGATAGCAGTGGATTGGATAGATGTTGCATCACTTCCTGCACCTGGTTCTGTTAATGCGAAACAAGGTACATCTATACCTTTAGCAAGTCTTGGCAAATAATAGGCTTTCTGCTCGTCAGTGCCATAGTAATTTAAGAGCTCGCCTGGGCCTAGTGAATTAGGAACCATCACTGTTACAGCCGTAGCACTTGAACGGCTAGCAATTTTTACAACAACATCGGAGTGGGCGCGCGCGGAAAAGCCCTTCCCGCCAAATTCTTTTGGAATAACTAACCCAAAAAAACCATTTTCTTTAATGTAAGTCCACACTTTGGGAGGTAAGTCTTGTGTTTGAGTAATTTCCCATTCATCTAGCATAGAACAGAGCGTCTGCGTTTCGTTGTCCAAAAATGCTTGCTCTTCTTCAGTAAGCTCGGTTTTGACAGCCGCTAATCTATTCCAATCGGGTTTACCGATAAAAATATCTTGTTCAAGCCAAGTATCTCCTGCATTCAAAGCTTGCTCTTCAGTTTTAGAAAGCTTGGGTATAGAGTTTCCAGCTGTTTTATAAAGTTGTTCACTGATCATAAGGCGTATTGCTTCAACTTCTATAACAAATATCGCGGCAATGATAAGGGGCCACAATATTAAAGCTACGATCCACGTCATACCAAAATAAAAAGTTGCAACAGCCAAATAGACTAAACTCCCAATTTCCCAGACTCTTGCATGTAGTGCTTGATAAACAACTACGAGGGTGAAAATGAGATATGCTAGAAATAACAAAGTTGCCATGCCAAACCTTCCTATGCTTTTTTTATTGCAAGATAATTTTATAGTATATACCCTTTGCGCGTCCTTTTGCGAGCATCGAAACTCATTGCTGTTGAAAAATCAATTTGCACTATTGAGATAAATAATTTACGGTAAAAAGAGAAACTTGGATGAATACTATGAATCATAAATTGGTTTGGAATTTTGAGTGCACTGTAGATACACCGATCCCTTTAGCTAGTCTTACCGTGATTGAAAAAGACATACTAAAATGGGAGTCGCGATTTTTTTGGCCTGCGAAAGAACAGATCACTCTGCAAGCCACCGATAATTTCATGCTCGATTTAAACCATTACGAGCATAAATACAAAGAAGATTATTATTATTTAGTACCTGATAGAAATTACAATATAAAACGTCGTCGCAATGAATTAATTTACAAACCCATTATTAAGCAAACTCCACAGGCACTCGGATTCGGTTCTAAAATAAACCTTGAAGAAGTACCGCTAGAGTTAAAAAACAGCCCCGATCTTGAAGATATTTTAAATCGTAATTTAGATGCTGCCACAGTTGCTAGCGTGCAAAAGGAATCTTATATTTATAAATTTTCCACAACGCCCACTATCAAATTAGAGCTTGCTCGAATTGAGATCAATAGTGATGTTTATTTTAGTGCTTGTATTGAAGGTCGTTCGGCAAAATTGGTCCAGAACATTAGTGAGCACTTGCTGGGAGAGGCTATTTCCTGCGATTATGTAACCTTCATAAAAAAAATAAGTAAACATGTTTAAAACGCTCCTTTCTATAGTATACAGCTTTGCTAAAATTGGGATGATATCGCTTGGTGGCGGCAATTCCATGCTGAAACTATTAGAATATGAGGCAGTAACCTACAGGCACTGGGTTGGACGCGAAGAATTTATTAGTATGCTCGGCTCCAGTTTTTTATTTCCTGGCTTGACGGCTGTGAAACTCTCCGCACTAATTGGTTACAAGGCAGCCGGTTTTGCTGGGTTGATACTAGCAGTCCTCTGTTTGAATTTGCCCGGATTATTAATGGCGGGATTTGGTTACCATTGGTTAGCAACCCACGATGGGCCTACTACTAGAAAAGTGATGGTAGCAGTACAGTATGGCGCCTTAGCTTTATTAGCTGCCGCGACTTTTTCGGTGGCACAGGGTGTCGTTGCCATGCATTTTTCCTGGACTATCGCTGCAGTATGTCTACTTTTTTTCCTGGCTTTGGCTTTGTTAAATCTCTCTCCTTTTTGGGGATTTATGGTTTTTATTGCACTTTGTTTTTTCTTAGTGACTTAAAGACTATTTGACTTTTACTTGCCTAGTCTTAACCCTTTGAACTACTCTTGATTTATAGGGAAGCTAAAAATAATGGGAGTTCGCTTTGGATATCAACTTGGATAATCCCGATTTTTACATTAATAGAGAGTTTTCATCCATAGCGTTTAACCAACGCGTATTGATGTTGGCTAATGATGAACGCGTACCCTTACTTGAAAGAATGCGGTTTCTTAGTATTTGCAGTAGTAATCTTGATGAATTTTTTGAAATTCGCGTGGCCGGTCTTAAAGAAAAAATTGCTCTTGCCTCAGGTTTGTTAACAATAGATGGTTTGCGGGCGGATGAAGCCTATAGTCAAATTAGTCAGAAAACCCATGTCCTTATTGATGAACTCTATTCTATTTTTAATAAACAATTATTACCCGCCCTTCGCAAAGAAAATATACATTTTTTGGACACCCATCAATGGACCGATGATATTCATTTGTGGGCCAAACATTATTTTAAGCATGAAATTTTACCCATAATTAGTCCCATTGCTTTGGATTTAGCCCATCCTTTACCTCGACTGATCAATAAAAGCTTGAACTTTATTATCTCTTTAAGTGGTAAGGATGCCTTTGACCGTAATATTAATTACGCCGTGGTACATGCTCCTCGGTCGATCCCCCGAATGATTCATCTACCTTCGGAACTTTGTGGTGATGGACATTATTTCGTTTATCTTTCCTCAATTATTAAAACTCATGTCAACAGCCTTTTCCCGGGGATGGAAATCAGCGGTTGTTATGCGTTTCGACTGACACGAAATAGCGATTTATTTCTACGGGAAGAAGAAATTGATGACTTAGCAAAAGCAGTCCAACGTGAGATATTTTCCCGGCATTATGGCCATGTCGTTAGATTAGAAATCGAAAATAAATGCCCTGAAAAAATTGTCGATTTTCTGCTGCAAAAATACCATTTACGCCATGAAGATACTTACTATTGCGATGGCCCTGTGAATTTGCAACGCTATATGAGCGCGATTAATAGTATCGATAGACCAGACCTCAATTATCCCGCCTTTACTTCGCTCTACCCTGTATTCTCAAAGTCAGAACGTAATTTATTTAATGTGATCGACGAGCAAGATATTCTGCTACATCACCCCTATGAAAGTTTTAACCTTGTGATTGATTTTGTACGGCAGGCTGCGGCAGATCCTAATGTATTGGCGATTAACCAAACCTTATATCGCACCCATTCAGAATCAGTGATGGTGGATGCTTTGGTGAATGCGGCGCATTCAGGGAAAGAAGTTACCGCCGTAATTGAGTTGCGTGCACGATTTGATGAAGAATCGAATTTAAAACTAGCTAACCGTTTGCATGCAGCGGGGATCTTAGTCCTTTATGGGGTTGTTGGATATAAAACCCATGCCAAAATGACCCTAGTGGTTAGGCGTACACATGGTAAATTAAAACGCTATGTCCATTTAAGTACAGGAAACTACCATGATCAAACCGCAAAACGTTATACCGATCTGGGTTTGTTAACCTGCGAACCTACAATCGCCTCGGACGTACAAATCATATTTCAGCAATTAACAGGACTCGGCAAAGTAGTGAAACTTAAAGCTATCAGCCATGCGCCATTCACCCTTCAAAAAACCCTTTTACAATATATCGAAGATTGCATCACAGCCTCCACTCAAGGTATAGACACCGAAATAATGTTAAAGGTAAATGGTTTAACTGACAAAGTAATCATTCAGGCCTTGTACCGTGCATCTCAGGCTGGGGTCAAAATTAATCTTTTAGTCCGCGGGGTTTGTTGTTTAAAACCAGGTTTACCAAGAGTATCTGAAAACATCAGGGTGCTTTCTTTTATTGGGCGTTTTCTTGAACATCACCGGATTTTTTATTTTCGCATCAATGAAAAAGAAAGTTATTACTGTGCTAGTGCCGATTTGATGGAAAGAAATTTATACCACCGTATCGAGATTATGTTCCCAATTCTTGATGAACATTGTCAAAAACGGATAAAAAACGAAATTATAAAAAATTACCTCAAAGACAATAGTAATACCTGGGAAATGCAGAGTGATGGAAGTTATACACCGTCAATTCAAGGCGATAATTGTGCCCAGGAAAAACTGATTCGTTTGTATCAGGATAATTCGGTTTAGAGCTTTTACATTATCAGGCTTTTATTTAACTTCCCCGGTTCTTCACGTGTTAACCGGGGGACTAAGTAACCGGGTAGAAGACTTTGTAATTCTTGGTAAATCTCTTTTGCTTTACTTAGTGGTAGATCGAAATGCGCTGCTCCTTGGACTTTATCTAGCAGATGCAAATAATAGGGCATTACTCCGTAATTAAATAAACTGTGGCTTAACTGGGCCAAGATCTTTGCGTTGTCATTGATCTTTGCTAACAATACACTTTGGTTGAGAAGATGGTAGCCTGCTTCTCGAAGGGCTGCACAGGCTTGGAAGACACTGTTATTCAGCTCTTGTGGATGGTTGCAGTGTAAAACTAACACTTTGTTTAAGCGTGTCCGCTCTAAAATAGTTATTAAATTGTGGTCAATGCGCTCGGGAAAAACGATAGGAATTCGCGTGTGTATCCGAAGTGTGTTTAGGTGTGGGATGCTTTCTAGGTTCTGAATAAACTCTGAGAGTACTATGTCAGAGGCCAGCAAAGGATCACCCCCACTCAAAATAACTTCTGAAATACTGCTGTCCTTTACTAGGTAATCGCAAATGGCTTTAAGACCGTTGCGCCCTGGGTTGTTATCTTGATAAGGGAAATGTCTACGAAAACAGTAACGGCAATTCACTGCACAGGCCCCGGTTAAGGTGACCAAGACTCGCCCGTGGTATTTGTGGATTAGTCCTTTTATTGGATTCTTTACGAGCTCTTCTAAAGGATCTAAACCATACCCTGTTTGTACATCAAGTTCGTAACCAGTTGCTAAAACTTGTAACAATAGAGGATCTTGGGCATTCCCTTTGTGCATACGCTGCGCAAAACCCATGGGAATGCGGCTTGCAAACTGTTGTTCTGCTTTCAAATTCCCTTCTAGAGGAGGCAACTCTAAATAATCCAATAAATCCTTAACTGATGTAAAACCTTGTGCTAAATTTTTTTGCCAACTCAAAAGGTATCTCGCAATAATTATACAGACTTGATAAACTGTGCGAACTGTAACGAAATTAACAAAAAATCTCAACTATGCAGTAATTCGCGAGCTAAACTGCGGTGGATCAGTGAATTCTGTCAACTTTGGAGTACAAATGGCTGTCTATAGCACCAATGAATTTAAAAATGGCTTGAAGGTAATGGTCGATGATGCACCATGTAGCATTCTTGATTGCGAATTTGTTAAACCCGGTAAAGGCCAGGCATTTACCCGTATTAAAATTCGTAACCTCAAAACAGGCCGTGTAGTCGAGCGTACCTTCAAATCGGGCGATACCTTACCCTCAGCAGACGTCGCCGATGTGGAAATGCAATACCTCTATAATGATGGCGAGCAATGGCACTTCATGGTACCCGAGAATTTTGAACAATATGCACTAACTGAGACAATCCTATCCGATGCTGCTCAATGGCTTAAAGAGCAAGATGTATGCGTAGTTACCCTATGGAATAATGAGCCTATTCAGGTTTTACCACCCACATTTGTGGTTTTAGAGATTGTAGAAACTGATCCAGGTCTTAAGGGAGATACCTCTGGTGGCGGTGGAAAACCAGCAAAACTGGAAACAGGCGCGGTAGTCCGTGTTCCTTTATTCGTTCAGACTGGTGAGTTGATTAAAGTAGATACCCGTAAGGGCGAATACGTCTCACGAGCTAAAGAATAGTAAAAACAACTGTAGGGTGGATAATCCGCAATGGACAGCCACCCTACCGTATATTTTTAGAATTTTAGAAACCGTAAGTACCCCAGTATCCGTAATCCCCTATACCATAACCTGTCCAGTAAGGCCCATTACTGTAATAGCCTACTGAATAGACGTAGTCATTGTTATACAATGGATCATATCCTACAGCGCCATAACCTACAGTGCTGTAAGTAACTGTATCCACGGCACAACCACTAAGCAACAACATTGGCGCACTGAGAATAAAAGCAATTAGTAACTTGTTCATATTGGCATCCTAGCTGTTTAGTCGCACTTAAATTATACTACATGATTTTTAATTTATCCAATAAGTCAACTATTTATCATGATGTACGATTTCTTGGGGTTTGATTTAGCAAAGAAGAGTTAGTACAGGTAATGACCTTCCGGGTACTGAGCCGCAACTGAATTCATGATGGAGACTTATGCAGAGCTTGAGGTTTCCTACTCTCTGTAGGCTTACACACCACCCGGCAAATCTGCCTCCCTTTCCGTAATTATTAACTGGTTCAGCCAGAATCCGTCATTACCTATATGTATTAATGATAGACTATTTTTAGCATTATTGGTAATTATTTGCACAAATTTATAGTTGTTGAATTTCAACCAGATATTGAAATCACGCATTGAGCAGAGTAAGCTGGTTTGGGTAAATGGACTTTACCGCCGCGTTAATCATATATAGGGATATACCAGTGTTTGCTTTAAAAAATACCTGCCACAGTTTTATAAATGGGAATTATAGTGCCGAAGTTGACCAGAACAACATGCATCCCAATTTCCACCCAGCAACCAACAGCTTAATTAATAACGTAGTTTATGCAAATACCGAAACAATTTCAGAGGCCATAGAATCGAGCCAAGCGGCCTTCAAAGAGTGGTCACAGTGGACTATCAATCAACGTAGTGAAATCCTATTAAAAACAGCAGCTTTATTACGCAGTAAAGTTGAGGAGTTAGCTTTATTAGAGGTGTGGGACACGGGTAAGCCTATCGCCGAAGCCTTATCAGTGGATATCTTCTCTGCGGCCGATGCTCTGGAGTATTTTGCAAAAATAGCCTTGGCACTTGAATCGCAAGTGATGCCCCATCCGGATGCGTTAATCTATACCTTACGCGAACCATTAGGTGTCTGTGTAGGGATTGGTGCCTGGAATTATCCTTTGCAAATTGCTTGTTGGAAAGCAGCTCCCGCTTTGATAATGGGCAACAGTATGATCTTTAAACCCTCCGAATTAACTCCCATGACTGCTTTAGTCCTAGCTGAACTTTTTATAGAGGCAGGTATGCCCAAGGGCGTATTCAATGTCCTGCTTGGCGACGGCGTCGTGGCGGAACAGCTATTAGCCGATCCACGAATTGCAAAAATTTCCTTTACGGGTTCTGTTGCCACTGGAAAAAGAATTTTGCAACAAGCTGCAGCGCACCTGCGGCCAGTTACCTTGGAATTAGGAGGCAAATCTCCTTTAGTCATATTTGATGATGCGGATATCGATCAAGCAGTTATTGGCAGTATGCTCGCCAATTTCTATACCCAAGGAGAAATCTGCTCCAATGGCACCCGAGTCTATGTCGCTCGTAGTATTCATGATGAATTTCTGCAAAAACTTAAACTCCGTATGAAACCATTAAAAATCGGTAATCCCTTCAATAAAACGACACAGATCGGTGCCCTAATTAGCCCGGAACATCTGACCAAAGTCGCAAACTACGTGCAGCGGGGCAAAGCCTCAGGAGCAGAGCTTATTTATGGCGGAGAAATTAGTCAGCCTGAAGGGCTAACTAATGGCAATTTTTTTGAACCCACTGTTTTCACCCAATGTACCGATAATATGGAATTAGTGCGCGACGAGATTTTCGGACCGGTAATGAGTGTTCTCGTTTTCGATGAAGAGGACGAAGTCATACATCGCGCCAATGATACCCCCTATGGCCTAGCTGCAGGCTTGTTTTCAAAGGACATCAAAAGGGGTCATCGCGTAGCAAAACAACTACAGGCAGGAGTTTGTTGGGTAAATAATTACAATGTTACCCCCGTATCCATGCCCTTCGGCGGTACTAAACATTCAGGGTTTGGACGGGAAAATGGTCTAGTGGCCTTATTAAATTATTCGCAATTAAAAAGTGTGTATGTAGAGCTAAAAGAAATAGTACATGGCTATGACTGATAAATGAGGTGATTATGTCAAGGACGATGAAGTCGCAACAAGTTGATTATATTATTGTAGGAGCAGGTTCAGCTGGCTGTGTTTTAGCCAATAGGCTTTCCGTTGATCCTACTGTAACGGTTGCTCTTTTTGAGGCAGGGAGGCATAACAACTCCTGGAAAGTAAACATGCCCGCAGCCCTTACCTATAATCTTGAAAATGACAAACACAACTGGTTTTATCATACAGAGCCGCAAAAAGAGATGAATAATCGTCGTCTCTATTGGCCCCGTGGCAAACTGATGGGTGGATCTTCTGCTCTGAATGCCATGGTGTATATTCGGGGGCATGCCAAAGACTTTGACCGATGGCATGATGAAGGAGCAACAGGTTGGAATTATCATAATGTGTTACCTTATTTCAAACGCTCTGAGAATTACAGCAAGGGAGGTAATTATTTCCGCGGTGACTCAGGCCCCTTAAAAGTAACGCACAAAGTATCTGATAATCCGTTATTTGATGCTTTTATAACTGCCGGTACACAAGCAGGTTATCCTAAATCAAAGGATATCAATGGCGCACAACAAGAAGGTTTTGGTCGGTTTGATATGACTATTGATAACGGTCAGCGTTGCAGCACCGCAAAAGCTTATTTACCGGCAATGGTAAGAAAGCGAACCAATTTACACTGTGAGACTAAAGCCCAAGTTATCAAAATTCTCTCAGAAAACAAAAAAGCTATCGGCATTGAGTATTTACAAGCAGGTCAGATCAAACGCTGTTACGCAGCGAAGGAAGTCATTTTAGCTGGCGGTGCTATTAATTCGCCCCATCTCTTGATGCTCTCCGGTATAGGCCCCGCAGATAAATTACAAGCAAACGATATTCCAGTAGAGGTAGATTTACCCGGTGTAGGGCAAAATTTACAAGATCATTTAGAGTACTACATGCAATACGAATGCAAACAGCCCATTACTTTACATTCTATTTCTAATCCCTTTAAAAAAATTGCAGTTGGCATTCAATGGTTTTTAACTAGAAAGGGTTTAGCTGCTAGCTCTCATCTGGAAGCAGGTGCCTTTATTTCCAGTCGTCGTGATGTTGAACATCCCGATATTCAATACCATTTTTTACCCAGTATTGTTACCAACCACGGTCGTAATTTTGGTGATTGTCATGCCTTTCAAGTTCATGTTGGGACCTTGCGTCCGGAAAGTCGTGGCTATCTTGAATTAGCCTCCAAAGATCCCTTAGCTCCCATGAAAATACATGCCAATTATCTACAGGAAAAAAATGATTTACAGGACCTAGTAGCTGGAGTGAAATTAACCCGTGAAATTTTCAATCAGGCTGCTTTTAAGCCATTTAAAGGCAGTGAACTTCAGCCAGGCACGAGCTGCGCCTCTCAAAAAGACATGGAAGATTTTATCCGTGCAAAAGCTGATAGTGCATACCATCCATGCGGGACCTGTAAGATGGGTGTAGATTCAATGGCCGTTGTGAACCCAAGTGCTCAGGTTTATGGAATGGAACAATTACGGGTTATTGATGCTTCAATTATGCCCTCTAATCTCTCTGGCAATCTCAATGCGTCAACGATTATGATGGCTGAGCGCTTGAGTGATTTTATATTGGATAAATACTGATTTTCTTGCCGTCACATCGCGTGACGGCGCCGAAATTAGACAGCAGGAAGGGCAGCCTTTTCTGGAAAATCAGTTTCTGGTGTTTCTAATCGTGCAGCAAAACTACACATTAGACAGGCACCTAAGCAGACCAGCAGCCCCACAGTACAAGTTACTAAAGGAACTACGGTTACTCCTGCACCAGTCGCTGCCGCTGCGACTACATTTCCAACGTTTAAGGTGCTAGCGCCAGCAGCAATGAAAAGCTCGGCACCTATGGCGCTGCCGATTATTTGTGCGGAAGGATAACCTAAGAAAGCGCCTAGAGTTATAGCATAACCATTAACCTTAGGTGTAAATAAGCCATTGGCCAATAAACCACCCAGACAACCACCAATAACGGCTCCCGTTGCACCTAAGGTAAGAGCGGTACCACCTGCAGTCGCCTTAATCATCTCTTCAGTCTGACTGAAACCTTCATACCCTTGTTTATCAAGAATTGCGGCCCCTAAGGCGCTGCACATAGCTCCAGTTGCAGCCCCAGCTGTAGCCATAAGGCCTCCACCGGCAATAATTCCAGTGTAGACGCCGTACATGGTAGAAACACAACTCATTTTAATTGACTCCTTGTCGCTTAACTATGACTAATTACACCCGAGTGTATAAGTTATTAATTAATTTTCAAGAAAAATAGTTTGGGTTATCTATTTATTTGAAATATAGATTCTGAGATTGAAATGCTACACCGAAGTGTAGCATTGTAAGAATGGCTTGATTGAAAAGAACTATCGGACAGGAATAGCTTGAAATGCCAACTGATCGTGTACCTGCTGCATATCGTAAAGGTTGGTTTCTTGATCTGGAGCGAGTCCATGCCAAGGTGTACCCGCTACTCCTTTGAGCTCGTCGAGCAGGAAGGAAGAAAACGAATGACGCTCGTAGCGTGTTTCGCCATCAGTCAAAAATTCATTAACGCGATCAGTAACGTCGTCCACATGGTTAATGAGTGCTAAATCATCTCTAAGCGTGAGTGCGCGTTTTTGACCGTAAGAACCATGTCGGAACCAGGTAAAAAAGCCGTTATCACCGCGATAAGCTTCTTCTGCCTTGTACCATTTTGCGTATTTAGCTTGAGCAACAATCACTGCAGCATGAATTAAATCCCGAGTACTATTTCCAAGTACAGGCTGAGGTCTTGAGTTTGGCTGTAATGACAAAGCAATAGCTCTATTGAGGTCACTGTCGTCAGCATCTGCTACTGGTGCATCGTTGTCAAACATTGACGCTAATAATGCTCTTTGCAGCGCTTCGTTATCAGCGTTGTCATTAGGGACAACTAGTACCGGCGGTGCCTGATTGACAATAGCATTAGGTGCTGGTGCTCTTTGAGGCACTGGGTTTTGAGGTACCTGTGGTTGAACGTTCGGAGCTGGGGCTTGTCGACGTGGCATTGCGAGTTTTTTAATTAAAACTTGCTTAGCTGATTCTGATTTCAGATCGAACTCTCTATTTAATTGTTCGCGCTCAGCTTGGACAAAATTGTAAATAAAGATTTGTTTATGCTCAAACAACTTAGCTCTTAATTCCTCAGAGGCCGTTGGATTTAAATTTAAATCTCGGTCGAAATTGGTTTGTGCAACGAAAGTCATTATTTCTTTGTGTACTGCATTATTCTCATCGTGAATGGCAGAATCTAAAGCTTGTAAATACAATTCGGGAGTCGCGTAATTTTTAGCATCGAGATGTAAAAGTACAGTCTCTAATTCTTTACTTAGAGCAGCTTTAGCATTGGCATTAAATAATAACGTGTTGTTTTCAATTACTATTCCATCACGTATATTTGTATTCTGCCAATTCTGCCATTTTTGTTTACGTTCTTCTAATGCTTTGCTAGCGTCTTGCTCTTTTTTCCGAGCTAGGTCTACTTGTTTTTCTGGAGTCAGGGGTAGATTTTCAAAGGGAGCAATAACCGCATTTGGTGAGTTAGATTGGCCTTCAAACGGATTAAACATGGCTCGGAAAATGTTAAAAGGTGATGATTTACCTTCTTTATCATAGATACTAACTGTTAAAATTTGCGACAATGCACCTATTGAAAAATTAGTCCAATAGAGTTTTCCATCATGCAAAGCGAAGGCTTCATTTAATATAGAATTGCTATTTACAGAGTAATCTACAAACCAATATGGAGTCTCAGTTTTTTTCCAAACATCTGTTATAGCAGGATTTTGAGAGTTTCTTCGGGCTAACTCAGCATAAAATTTATCATTCTCATTAACAAATCTTACCCATGAATTTTGCTTTTCACACCAAAACGGACCAATCATCATTGCAAGTTCCTAATGTAATTAAGTGCTCGCATTATACCATTTGAAGAACCTTTTGCAAACAAATAGACCAGATTGTTTGCAAATTGCATTTAAGATTAAATTTTCTCGCTATTTTTACGAAAGAGATGGTTTGCAGAAGCTTGCACCGTGGGCATGATGATCATTTCCTCGATATCCACTCGCTGGGGTCTCGTCACACTATATAATACGGCGTCAGCTATGTCTTGGGCGAGTAAAGGATCAAAGTCTTTGTAAAAGTCCTTAGCTTTATTTTTATCATTCCAACGAACCTCGCTAAATTCAGTTTCTACAGCTCCAGGAGCTATTTCAGTCACTCGAACGGGGCTTCCAAACATGTCTAAGCGCATAGATTTAGATAAGGCATGCACTGCAAATTTTGTTGCCGAGTAGACATTACCATTGGGATAGGTAGTGTGTCCTGCAATAGAGCCTATATTTACAATATGCCCGCGAGCTCGCTCAAGCATCCCAGGAATAATTGCCCTGCTAACATACAGCAAACCCTTTATGTTGGTGTCAATCATCGTATCCCAATGATCAATTACCCCCTCTTGTAATGGCAATGTGTCCAGGGCTAAACCGGCATTATTTATCAGAATATCGACTTCTTTCCATTCCTTGGGTAAAGAGGCTAACTGTTTTTCCACTAAGGTTTTGTCACTGACATCCAAAGGTAAAATCAAATGATCTTTTTTGGTTTTTTGTTTGAGCTCGTCAACTAATTTCTCGAGTCTATCCACTCGTCTTGCGCTCAAAATAATTTTTGCGCCTTGTGCGGCGAGTAACTCAGCACAAGCGTAACCTATACCACTTGATGCACCTGTTACTAATACAATCTTATTCTCTAATGATGTCATATTGATATTTTTCCGTTTAATTCAAATTTAAAATCATGTCTTTGTGGGGAATATTAGCATCTAAGTATTCTTCACTGCATACAGTAAAACCTAACTTTTCATAGAATGGGATGGCATAGGTTTGAGAACTTAGTTTAGCCGCCTTCACGTTTTTTTGATCTTGCAGATCAGACATTATTTTTACCATTAAAACCTTTCCTAAACCTCTACCTTGATATTCATCCAGAATGGCTACTCGTTCTATCTTGGCATAATAGTCAATAAAGCGCACTCGAGCAGTTCCTGCGGCTTGATCATCAACCTTTAATAAGTAATGCTGGCTGGTATTATCTTTACCGTCAATCTCTTCGTTAGCAGGTACATTTTGACCTTGGATGAATACAATTTTTCGAATTTCCAAACACTGAAGTAAATCATCATTGGAGGTTATTTTGTAGGTTTTGATATTCATAAATGTATCGCCTTAAAAATCTTAGATTGTAATGATTAGTAGCGGAAAAAGAGCATACCTTAATGTGCTTTTTACATCCACAAAAAAAGTATGACTACTGTGCAAAAATCCGATAGAATGCTCGTGAAACAACTCTTAGACTGCTTTAAGTGGAATACAATCACACATAGATTAAGGATGACTTACCATGCCCCAATCAACTTCAGAAGATACCGTTTTAAATAGTGCTCAAGATAGCATTGGCAACGAAATACTCGAATTAAAAAACAAAATTTTAACCCCAGCTGAACTCACTAAAGTTCAAGATAATCTCAATCAAATGATTGATGTTATGACGAATAACCCAAGCTGGATATCTGTTGCTTCGCGTTATTGGGGAGACCAAGAAACATGGAAAAAAATCTTACTGGGAATTGTGCTCATTGTACCTACCATGATACTAGGCGTATTAGCAGGGATTGGCATATTAATAGCAACCAGTATCTTTACTCTAATTAGCTATACCGCAAGCTCGATCATCCTCGACGAGCACTATAACAACAATACCAATACTTCAAATAATTTAAAAAGTGGTATCAACGGACTTGCTAACATGCTTGGCACCGTGGTTATGTCGTTAGAAACCCTACATGAACATATGGAAGTAGCCGTAGAGAATTTCAAAGATGAAATAACTAATCTAGAGATTAATGTTGAAAGCCTAGGTGAACAAATCAATAGCTTTAGCGAAGAAAATCAACGCTTACAATCCACAGTCGGAGACTTAACAAACAATAATGCAGAGTTTGCTAATACTGTTGATTCGTTACATCAAAACTTAGATTCAGCGCAAGAGCAATTAGACGTATTTCAAACAACTGTTGGTAATTTTGAAAGAATTGTCGCAAAGTATGAACAAGGGAAAAATGTGTTTGTTTCACAAGTTACCGAGCTTAAAACAATAGTAGCTGATCTCGAAGCTGATAAGAAACAAAAAAAAGCAGTTATTGGTGCGTTAGAAGCAGTCAATCAAAGTCTCACAGAAGCCTTATTAGGTGATGTAGTTGATCGAAAATTATTTCTCGAAAAATTAACTTTTTTCATTCACGATGAAAAGGCCAGTTTTTCCCAAATAACAGCTCGCATTTGTGAAGCAGAACGATTATTGGATATATCACGACAAGAATACGATAAACTTAATAAAGAATATGAAGACCTTTTAAAGAGAATGGAAACATCGGTAGTTCGATTAGAGAACAATGCAGCCACGAGTAGTAGCATACCCTTAGATGTACTCAAAGGACCAGGTAACCACGGGATTTTCCCTCCACCCTCTCCTAAACCACATGATGCGCACACTAATCCAACTCAAACACTTCAATAATACCCATTACAGCCCGCTGCTACTTGCCACGGGCTGTATATTACTTTACACGAGATCCATTTCCATTAGCTCTAATTTCATATTGGGCACTGTGCCTGATGTCATATTCCCTTCTGTATAAGAATGTGAACCAACACCTGCCAATTTCCCTTTTTGTACGATCAAATATTCATCGCGGATGGGTTTGTGGGCAAACCAACACTCAAGAATTTCTCTTACCCCCGCAGCATATCTTGCCTGTGCAGATAAACTGGTTCCTGAGGTATGAGGAGTCATGGCATGATTGGGCATGTGCCGCCATAGGTGATTATTGGCTGGAGGTTGCGGGAACCAAACGTCGCCTGCGTATCCTGCTAAATGACCAAATTTTAACGCATCAGCAATAGCATTTTTATCACATATTTTTCCACGTGCGGTATTAATTAAATAAGACCCACGTCTCATTTGCATGATTAACTTCTCATTAAACATGTGCTCTGTTTCAGGATGCAATGGACAATGTATCGATACAACATCACAGACTTTAACGAGCGATTCAACTGTAGGATGGTAGGTTAGATTTAACTCGTTCTCAACCGCCAAGGGTAGTCGATGTTTGTCGGTATAATGCAATTGCACATCAAAGGGTTTCAGTCGTCTTAGTACAGCTAAACCAATTCGCCCGGCAGCAACACAACCCACTTTCATCCCTTCCAAATCATAAGAGCGACTGACACAATCAGCTATATTCCAACCACCCTCTAAAACGGTTTTGTATTGAGGAATAAAATCACGTACTAAAGATAGGATCATCATTACAGTGTGTTCGGCAACACTAATACTATTACAAAAAGTCACTTCACAAACGGTAATGTTATAATCCATAGCTGCTTGTAAATCGACATGATCTGAACCAATCCCGGCGGTGATTGCGAGTTGTAAGCCAGGCGCTTTTTCAATGCGTTCACGGGTTAAATAAGCGGGCCAAAAAGGCTGAGAGATAACAATATTTGCAGAAGCTAGATGGCTATCAAAAACGGAATCAGGACCTTCTTTATCGCTGGTGACCACATAACTATGTCCCTGACTTTCCAAAAAGGAGCGCAACCCAAGCTCACCACTGACTGAGCCTAATAACTCTCCGGGCTTAAAATCAATTGCTTGAGGAGTTGGTAAGGATTGTCCATCAGGGTATTGGCTCAGTGTTGGAACCGAGTCGCGCGCATATTTAGGGGGGTAACCACTTATTGGATCATCGTATAAAACACAAACTACTTTTTGACTCAACTGATTCGACATTTAATACTCCATTTAAAGAAAAACATCCCGGCCAATTTTAACGTCAGTTCACGCACTGGGCCGGTTGCCATACTAAATGAAAGTAGCGATGCAAACCAGTCTATAATTCTAAGCTTATAATTATACACCACGCCCTAAATCAATAATTCTATCTGCCATTTTGATCGACTCCTCTCTGTGAGCAATTACCACTTGGGTGATTTGTAATTGTTTCAACGCTTGGTTAATTTTAATCTCAGTCTCTACATCAAGATGGCTGGTAGCTTCGTCCAAAAATAATATTTTGGGATTTTTATACAGGGCCCGAGCAAGTAAGACTCTTTGTTTTTGTCCCCCAGACAAAGAGCTACCCATATCGCCAATCAAAGTTTCATAACCCATGGTCATTTTTAAAATGTCCTCATGTATCTGCGCACTTTTTGCCGATTGATACACTTTTTCAATATCTATTGTGTTATCCATAAAAGTTATATTATCGAGAACAGAACCACTGATTAAACTATCGTCTTGCATGACACTGGCACAGACAGATCGGTATTGTTTTGATCCTAATTTATCTAAACTAATGTCATCGATTAAAACGCTCCCTTGTGTTGGTGCAATCAGGCCTAACATTATTTTTAATAAGGTGGTTTTTCCAATTCCCGAGGGGCCCGTGATTACAACTTTCTCAGCCGGTTTAATATGAAAATTAATTTTATGCAAAATACTTTGCTGATTGGCTGAATACTTGTATTCAAGATCGCAAACTTTGATATCACCGCGAATACCTTGCTTTAAAATACAGCCGTTATCCTCTGTCTCAGCGGGATGCAACAGAATATCTGCTACTCTCTCGACTTGAATGGCCACCAACTTATAATCATATATTTTTTGAATAAAAGAAGTTGCTTTGAATACCAGGGTTTGTCGATAAGCTAAAAAAGCGACTAACATACCGATGGAGAACTGATTTTTCATCACTAACAACGCACCTAGCGTAATAACTAAGATGTGTTCTAAATTAAATAAAAAGATATTGGCGGTACTGTATAAAATATTGGCTTGTGATATTTTTATATCTGCATTCATACCTCTGATATAGAGATTCTTCCAATCCTTAAATAAGGTGGTCTCCTTGGAGAATAATTTGATCGGCATAATACTTTGAATGATTTCTAAGAACTTAGAACCTACGTTGGCATGCTCTCCAATCGAGATCTCCGTTTGACTTTTTACATGGGTATAGGTCAACACCCTAATCAAACTATAACCTGCTAAGGCAATCATAACGACAACCGTCAATTGGCCGCTGTAAATCAACATGATAATTAAAGCCAAGAGTATAACTACGCCATCTAATAAGGTATTGATGCTATCAGTGGTAATTTTGTTCTGTATTTCATTGATAGAATGAAATCTCGATAAAATATCGCCTTTATGTCTTCGTTCAAAATACGCAAAGGGTAGCCTTAAAAGATGCTTCATCACCCCCGAGGTAAAATGCTCTGATACCCTGTTTGTTAAATACACGACGAAATGACTGCGCATGTACTCCGTGAAGGTATGACAGACAGTGAGCAATATAAAACCGAATGCTACAACGTAGAGATTATTGAGACTATGAGTTGTGGCGACGTTGTCTGTGATGTACTGTAAAAACAGAGGATTAATTAATGTAAAAACCTCAATGGTCAAAGATAAAATTAACAAAACGAACAAGCTATTTTTTAATCCTTCGACACTCTTAAACACATCCCAGAGATTTAAAGAGTTAGCCGATTTAACAACAGCAAAATCATCGGCTTTTTCCACTTCAAGAACAATACCGGTAAACGAAGCGGAGAGTTCTTTCAAAGAAACCTTGCGCCGCCCTACTGCAGGATCATGAATAATTGCATAGTTAGTACCAACTGATTGTAAGACCACAAAATGATTCAAGTTCCAATGCAAGACTGCGGGGCAAGGTACTTTATTCAACTCATTAACGTCAATTCTTAGTGCGCGCGTAGTGAGTTTCAAACGTTCAAATAAACGGATTATATCCAGAAGATTGGAGCCATTTATTGAGGGCTCGTCTTCTAATCTTAAGGAATTTAAATCAACGTCATGACCATGGTAATTGCTTATCATTGCTACACAGGCATGTCCACATTCGGCAAATTGCACTTGTTTAATAACTGGTAACTTCTTTTTTCTAGTTGGTAGAAGATTTAGCTGCGTATTCATTATGAAAAAATCTCTCCGTAAAAACTATAGACCGGATCTAGTATCCACTTCCAAACCTGCTTTCTATCCCCCTTAATAACGGCAGTCACTGTCATCCCGTGATTTAACATGACTTCTTTCCCGTATAATTTAACGAAGGGACGCGCTAAATTGGCTTTAATTTTGTAATAGGGTTGACCTAGTTTGATGGGTTTATCTTCTTGTTCATCAGTTAAAACGGTTAAATTAATTTCCTTGATCAGAGCGGGGTAGACGCCAAATCGCGAAGCAGGATAAGCATCATATTTCAGCAAAACCTTGTCTCCCTTGTTAACAAAACCTATGTCGCGCGAGGGAATATATAAGCGTGCGATTAGCTGAGAATTTTTTGGAAGTATTTGCAATAAGGCTTTGGTTGGCTCAGCTGTCTGGCCCTGTTTATAAAAAATATTAGTGATAACCCCATCTACAGTGGATTTGATCTGTTGACTCTGGCCTTTGTGGTATTGTATCAATTCTAGATCAACAAGCTTTATTTTATTACTGAGCTCTAGGAGTGCTGTTTCCGTTTCTTTAACTAGGGCCGCTGCAACATAGTGCTTAGCATAAAGTTTGGTGATGGCGTGATAGTTTTCTTGTTTTAATGCATATTCTCGTTTTAAATTAGCCAATCTTTGTTTAAGATTTTCCATTAATGCTTTAGAGTGACTATCACTGGAATTGGCAATGTAAAATAAAGTCTCTCCTTTCTTTACCGTGCGACCTTCCTCAGCGTTAGAGTGAATAATCTGTCCTTTTAAATCAGAGTAAATGGTAATTAACCCTTGCTCCGTATCAAGAAAACCGCGTACTTCAATTTTTTCCTCGGTCTGTGCGAAAAATAAAAAACTTGCGACCGTTAGAAGGATAAGTAAACAAAAAAAACTAGTGATGCGAAAGTTAAGGGGTACATTGACACGTAAAGTACCTAGGCTGCGGTTCAACCGATTGCTGAGTACTTCTTCCCTAAATAAGGACTGCTTCTTTTCCATAATATTCTGTCCGTAAATTGCTACAACAAAGCTCAACAAGCCTTTTGGTTACCGCGGACATGCCGCGGTTTTTTGGATATTTTCTATTAAGCGAGTATTGCCTTCTGGGTATCAATCCATTTTTGCCAGCTTTGGTAATCCGTTTCCGCATAATTTTTATTACTAAGAGTTTTTAAAATTTCGTAGGCAAAAGCGTGATTATCCGGTTGGCGTAACCTTAGCAATTTAATTAATGTATCACCTGACTCTGTGATAACAAGTGGGTAGAGTGCTTTGTTTTTCTTGATGAGATTGAGTAATACGTAAGAGGCTTTATTCCTATCCGTTGTTTCTGGGTAATTCATAGCCTTAATAATCTTCAATACATGCGTCCCTTTTACATTATGGTCAGCGATTAGTGGGCTAATGACACGCATCGCGTTATTCCTAACAGTACTGCTCTCATCGCTGATGTAGGGTGCTAAAAAGTCAGCCAACTCCTGATAATTATCATTATGAGCTAGGAGGAAGATAGCATTTGCACGCAACTGATCGTTCTCGTTGTATTTTACTATGTCCATCAGTTCTTTTTTGTATTGTCTGGAGCCCTTTTTAAATGCTATTAAATCCTTTTTAGCTTCAGCATCCCTAAACTCGCCCACACAATGCGCTACCGGGCATGGCGGCATCCTGTAACCTTGTTTTTGGGAAAACATGAATTTTGTGTTTCGTATCGCGTAGGCATCCCATCGTTTGAAAAGGTTAGATACGGGTTGGGCGATCACCATATTCTTTTTTATAATCCGACTACTAGAGTCAGGTATTCGAAAACTATCACTTTTTTTAACTAAATCGACCGTTGTGTAATTTCCAGTTTTGCCCATGTAATAAATGGTAGAAATATTGATATAACTGAATTCGCCTAAACTACTAATTTGTTTTTTAACTAGGTTGTCAAGGGCTCTACCTTGATCACTAAGTTTTTCATTCGATTGATCATTTCTTAGCGCTAAAGCCACAGCTTCCCTTTTTGCAATATTATCCTTACACGCTGCAATTATTTTTTTCTCAAGTGCCGGCTCTACTCCATACACATCAAGATTGAAATAGGCAGCAGCATGTAAGCTGCTGCTAAGAAAAATAACGCAAGACAGTATCTTTTGAACTCTATTCATTATTAAGCCACTCTTTTTATTTGGTTTAAGTAAACGTGCTTGTCCATGTTGTCATTTACCAGGCTTAAGGCTTCTGCTTTTAAGTCTGCAAAATGCATTTTCTTTTCTGTTTTTTTCAGAGCAAAATTAAAGTTTTTACCTAGAACGAAATCAGAAAACATATCGAGATAACACATTTCAGGTAAGTTGTCTTCCACCCATAAAAATTGGCCCTGCTCATTTAATTCTAAAAACACGATTTCATCATCTGGGGTAACGATAAAATCAAAACAGCCAAACACAACACCAATTTTGATCATGAACAAAATAATTTTATTTCTTATGGATTGCGGTAGTTTAATTTCCGATAAAGCCAACTCAGGTACCGGCGCTTTTCTCCAGTCAGTGAGCCCCTCTTTATGTTGTTGTGAATCGATTTTGACTGCACTAATGTGTGTGCCAAAACAGGTGACACGTAACTCATACTTTTTTTCTACGTATTGTTGATAGATCCCTGGCACCACTTGCAGCATGGAGTCAGAGGGTAAATCTTCCATGGAGATTTTATCGGTATACAATAATTTGATCCCCTCCTCTTCTGTCCATACTTGCGGGAAGAATGGTTTGTAGATGACCTTGTCTTTCTTGTTAGCTTTAATAAAGGTTTTTATCTCATCGGGTGAGTTGGAAATAAGTGTTTCGGGTAGATTAAATCCGCATTTTTGCGCAAGCTTTAATTGCACGATCTTTGACTGAGTTTTGGGATGTGACGAGATAGGATTCACCCACCACGCTCTATCATTAAACAAATACGGAATGGATTCATGATAAACCGAATTTTCTTTACGCACGAACTGTTTATCGGCTTCATGCACTGTGTCTGGTAGATAAGGTCTTCTGGGGCGTCGCCACCATATTGCATCAAAATCCCTGTCATAACGGCGTGGCTCTGTGGCATGGCTGTCTTGTGAGTTCCATAAACATTCTTTGTCTGAGATAAAAATATTGTTTTTCTGTTTACTAGGCATATCGGCACTAAAGAATAATTCGCAACCCGCACCTTTTTTTTCTAAAGCTAATTTTACTAATGCTGCATGGATGTCATCTGGTTCTGTAGCAATTAAAACGTTCATTCTAAAACCTCAAAATATAAAAATTAATTCCATTTATCGTATTTGATTTCTCATAAGAGAACTCAAATCGATTTACATCAACTGCGTTGGTTAAAATCTACCTAGTTGCTTTATAGCTCTTGGCATCCTGCGCAAAAGTTTGCAGCAACTAAGTAGATTTAAAGAGTTACCTAGTCATAGTTTTGATCGACTATCACATCTGTAGGTCCAGGAAATTGCCCAGTACCTTGTTGAGTCCTTTCGAATGTATTTACGCCTTTCCCACCAGTAATCTCAGCAAGATCCTTGTCATTCATATCTATGGCTTTTTGATAAGCTAATACTCTATTTTGTTTTTTCATTTACAATCCATTAAAACTTTTAATCCCAGTTCACATCATTTACTACATCAGGAATGTTGCCACTAGGACCTGAAATTATTTGAGTAAAAACACACGTCGCCCCGCCCGTTGCACCGTTAATGAGTGCTAACTCTTCGTTACTAACCAGCGTCGCGGCTCCATAAGCTAATGGTCTATTTTCATTTTTTTTCATATCTATCTCCTTATTACAAAAATCAATCCCATTTTACGTCTGCGCCAACATCAAAATTGCCCTGATTGTCCATGGTTTGCGACGTTGAGTAGACTGTCGTTCCACTGGCAGCACCCCCACCTACTTCCATTAAATCATCACTAGAAATCAAAACTGCCGATTTATAGGCAAGAGTACGTTCTTCATTATTTTTCATATCTTTCTCCATTAGGTTGGTAAACTTGTTTTTATTATGTGAACTAAAATCGTCATAATTTTCTGATACAAAAATCATAAGGATAAAATGCTCACTTTCCATTTAAAAACAATTCTATTTAGTGTACAGTTCAAATTACGTAACATTTAATCTACCGTACGTGAACAATAGTACACGCACTGAAAACTTTAAGCAAGCACAAATTATGATAATTAAGCATGAAATTGCCATACGCCTACAAGAAGCGCGCAAAAAGAACAAAATGTCAGCAGTGGAGCTTTCCGAGCGGACAGGATTTAGTAAATCGCGCATTAGTAACTGGGAAAATGGGCGCAGAACGCCTGGTGTAGATGAAGCAAAAATTTTAGAGGATGTGTTGCGTATCCCCGCAACCTACTTATTATGCATGAATTTTGAAGAGTCCAATGAACCACAATACCATTTGATAGCCAAAGACACTTTTTACAAAATACCTTTGTTTCATGGTGAGGATTTAGTAAATGGCTTTCCAGAAGAAGCTAAAGAGTGGTTGCCCATACCTAATCAAATAGAAAGAACCTTATCGGTAGATATTTTTGCATTTTCATTAGCTGACAACAGCATGGCAGATTTATTTAAAAAAGATGACCTTGTAATTTTAGATAAAAAACGTAGTTCTATACATGGGGATTTTGTATTAATAAAAATACATTCCTCTAATAGTTTATTGTTTAGAAAAATTTATTTTGATAATTCGAATATGGAAGAACAGCACATTAAATTTTGCGCATTAAACAATGAGTGGCCTGAGATTACTGCATCGTCAAACACCCAGTACTCCGTTCTGGGTGTTATGAGGAACAAATTGGCCGTTTATTTCTGAGTGCACTGCGGGGTCTGCTCAGCAGTATCGTCAACTGTTGAGCCGGGTGTTGCAAAAAATGCATCTTTGCTCTTAGTTACTTTACTTTTATTTTTAACTGCTTCTCTTTCTTGAGTTTGTACAAATACTTCAATCTGATTTTTTAATGCAAAGCTGATTTCATTTTTCAATTCGGATTTTTTAATCGGTTTTTTGGTTACAGGACATTGAATGGTTTTCGATTTTTGAACCTCAAATATATAGCGTAACTGGTCTTTCTCGAAGGTGATGCCACTAGATGCAGTAAAGGGTAGATCCATAATATCTCGAGTGATGGGGCAAATATAATCAGGAGGAATGTCCCCTTTAAAGCCACAGGCCTTCAATCTTTTCCTATGTGTTTTATTGGTTGCAACTGTCAACAATTCAACGATTTCAAGATTCTTATTGTCTTCAGCTAATTGTAAGGCTGACTTACCCTCTGGATTAACAGCGTGAGGATTTGCGCCCTTAGCAAGGAGTAATCTCACATATTCCACTTCGTTTTCTTTACAAGCATACAATAGAGGGGTCAAACCATCGCCATCTCTCGTCTCTAATTTTGCACCCATGTCCATGAGCATTTTAAATACTAACGGGCTATCATATTTTAACGCAGCAAATAGAGGGGTATCTCCATCACGATCTCTTGTTTTTAACAATTTCCTATCTTTATCGAGTATTGCTTTAACGCACTTTGGATTATCAAATTCAATTGCAAGTAACAAAGGTGTTTGGTCGTTAATTTTCTCTTTTAGATTAGCACCTGCATTAACCAACACCTTAACGGATGATGGTCTACCAGCTTTGATAGCACAAGACAATGCCGTATCACCGTCATTATTTAAGTGCTCTAGATAAGATCCAGGAGCTAATATTCGAACTATTTCGCTGTGACCACGCTGAGCCGCCAAAATTATCGGGGTGTTCCCTGAGGAGTCTGTTACCTTTTGATTAGCCCCATGGTTTACAAGAGCTTCCACGATGTCCTTATGTCCCATCATCGTCGCACACTGTAAAGCCGTATCACCCTCATAATCACAAAATTCAGTGGATGTATTTAAATTTAAATTTAAAAGCCATAAAGCCTCTTTTAAATTACCAGTAGTTGCTGCTTGTATTAAAAGTACATTATTAACAAACTTAGTGTTTTTTCCTATATCTTTAGTGCGCATCATACAACTCAAATCAATGTGAAAGACATCCGTAGACTATGGGAATTAATTTCAGATATCAATATCTGAGTTGTGTATTTAAATAGCATTGAGGTGAGGCAATTTTTTTTACGGATACTCGACTTTAAAAGCTAGACAACGAACGGTTACTAAAAACCATGTTTTTTAGGTTTTCGATTTTAATATGGTCATACTTTGTCAAAGACTCCATCGCTTCTAGACGCTTCTTGGGTATGCCCAGGATCTCCGACAAAGTAGTTAGGTTATGCGCACTATTTTCTAATACATAATTAATAAACAAACTAGAACCATCATAATTCGTATTCACGTCCTTTTACTCCATTACAAATTTTATAATTATCGTTAATTAATACTTAAATAAAATTAAGTGATGTTATTCCACCATGATTCATAATAAATCAACCGGAAATCACTGTGTGTTAAATTTAATCTCGGAGATTAATGCCAAACAATATTGTATTGTTGTTGGCTTAAACTCATGTTACATTCGCTTAAATTATTCCTTTAAATGAATATTTCAATCCTAAATTGAATAACTCTATTCAATTTAGGGCGACTCTATCATTTGAATGCGAAAAATGTCAAACTTATTAGAATAAATTTATTCTGTTTATGCTTTAATTATGGTTGAAATGAATATAAATAATAACTTACAACAGTTAATGAAGATTCACGGAAATATTTCTGTTAGTGAGCTAGCGCGTCTTACCAAAATTCCACAGCCCACAGTTCATCACATTTTAACAGGTGCTACTAAAAATCCACGTAAAAAGGCTCTAGAAGCATTATCGAATTTCTTTGCTGTATCTATCAATCAATTGATGAACAAAGAGCCCCTACCTGTAATCATTCCAGAGGGTATTAAAGAAGATTTACAACTTCGAACGGTTCCAATAATCCCATGGGATATGTTATTTTCCTGGCCCTTTTTGAATGAAAAAAACTTACAATTTAAAGAAATAATACTAAATAAAAATGTTGCCTGTAATTCTTTTGCGTTGGTTCTACAGAAGATTACTATGGATATTCAATTTCCCGAAAACTCCCTCTTAATTTTCGACAGTGGAAAAAATCCTAAGGATAGAGATTTTGTTGTTGTACATATGGCAAAGGAAAATGAAGTCATTTTTAATCGATTTTTTTTAGATAATGGAGAGCCTTACATTAAACAACATTTAAGCGGTGGTGATTTCAAGTTAACTAGATTAGACAGGGATGCTGATCGAATTATAGGAACGCTTATTGAAGTAAGGATTGAGTATTAAATTGCTAATACTCTGATTCATCACTAAGGCTAAATATAAAAGGATTAAAGTTTGTATGAAGGTCAAAATGATCTATATTTTCAATCTTCTTTAAATTCTTTACTATTAACCAAGCCGGAAATACCATAATACAAGCGAAACTCATTTTCCATAAGTAACCACATAGCATCATCCAACCGAGATTACTCTCATTCAATTTGCCGAAATAATTCAATAAATCAACAATTATAGTAAGACAAGCCTGCCCTAATGCGGTTGATAACAAGCTGCGGAATATAAAAAATTGACCCTTTAAAGCAATTTTCCATTTTGCGAGAAGGTACACATTCATAAACTCACCTACTAGTAATCCGATCAAACCAGAACACACGTATCTTAATGTGGGATCAAAAACGATTTCGTAAGCGCGTGCGCTATTAAAAAATTCGGGTACTTGCAAATGAGAAACCGCAATAACGAGAAGAGAAAACAAGAATTCAGCCATAATTCCTACCCAGATAAACATTCTAGGGTAGGCATAACCATATACTTCTCCGACGATATCACATATACAAAATGTGATAGGAAAAACAAATATTCCCCCCGGAACTAGCATTGTGTTAACCAATGTAATTCTGCTGGCTAGACAAACAGTCGATAATAAGAAAGTTAAGTACAAACCTAATAGAAGGAAAGGGTATTTATATTGTTTTTTCTGCGCTAAAGAATCAAAGGGTACGGTTTTCATTAAATCTCTTTGTTTTTTGAAAATACTTCATAATCACGCACTGTTTCACGAACACCAGCCAAATATCCAACTCGGTTGGCTTCTATTGGGCTTAATTTTCCAATTAAGTTCTTGTCTCGAGATAATTCAGAAGGAGATTTTTTTAATATTTTGCGACCATTTTTCGACTTTAATTCAAGCAAGTAGTCATCGACTTCGTTACCCATTTCTTGAACTACAATTGAATAATCAGGTGTTAAATTTTCAGCTGTAGCCATGTAGGTCAATGTACGAATTGTTTTTTTGTCCAAACATTCAATAAAATCATTATCAACGATGATTTCACTGATATTTTTCTCAATAGTATGTCTTTCCGATATTTTGACTATAGCTTTTTTAAAGCCCGTCTTGTTACATTCATAAATATCTACGATTTCATATTGAGCTTTATTCACTGTTTCAGTCAAAAACTCCTTGAACATGACTAGGAACCAATTATACCAATTTGTTTTTTGCATCATATAACCTAACTCCGTTTAACCCCAATTGCTCCCACACTCTCTTTGCCATGTTCTGGTAACAATAAATCATCTGGAAATTGTCCCAATCGATTGATGTAAGTTGATTTCTCAATGGCTAATTTTGATCTTACTAAACAGCGCTCAAGAACCTCTTTGGTTATCCAATGGACAAATTTAGGTAATGAGGCAGCTCTACCGCTACTTTCATAATCGGCAGGATTTGTAATTTCACCCGGCCATTCTATATTTTCTGCAATTCTTCTATTGAATTCAGGTATGAAAGATTGCCAGTTTTTCAAAAATGGAGTCTCACAAACTATGTAAATTTTACCTTCAGGTGCTAGTAGTTTTGACAGGAGATCTAACGACTCTTCAATTTTTTTGCCTGTAAAGAAGTGCATTACTCGGCAGATCAAAATAGCATCAAAAAAATTCTCTGGCATAGCATTGAGTTCATTGGGTAACTCCCCTGGTATTAATACAAGTTTATTGCTGTCCCCAGTAACCGATTCAATCTCATCGCGTGAGGTTTCGATAAAACGTTGCCTAACAACTGCGAGGTTTTCTGGTTCAATGTCGTTACAAAAAACTGTGGCACCTTTTGCAATCGCCTCTAAAGTCGCGGCACCGAAGGCTGCACCAATCTCTAATACCCTACCGCCACGTTTTGCTGACAGTGCAGCATGTTTTATAAATTCTTGTGAGATAGGGTCACAAGGAGCCGTTGTAAATCCACCATGAGGATTATGAGTTTTATAGAATATACCCATCACCTCTTTGGAATTCGGTAAAGTTATACGAGAGACACTTTTAGGGTCGATTAACAAATCATTTTCGTTATCAATTACATGGTCTTGTTGTTTATCTACTAGCCATGGAGCAATTGAAGTGATTGAATCAGTTGGTGAAAATGTATCGAAATATTGCTTGGTTTTATCAATTTGGGTTTTATATGAAAGAAGAAATACAACGGTAGGAGTACCAAAATGTCTTTCCCACCTTTGTCCTTTAACTTCAGATAATTTTTTCTTAAAAACACTGTCAGTCAAATGTAGATAGAATCCTTCAAACAAGACAGTTAAACGGGTCATACTTAGACAGTCGTTTTCTGAGTTAGAAGTTGCAAGTGGATTCAATTGACTCAAGAAAAATTGACATATTTCGGATTGAATAAACAAGTTATCAAGATCATTCTGATCTTCAAATGTTTTTTTAATTGCCTTACAAAACTTCTCAAAATCCATTATTCACTTCCAATGTATGAGTACCAATAAAACGTTGCGACTATATATTTATCAAAATTAAATTTCAATAAATTTATTCAAATTATTTATCATCTTTAATTCTAAATAGTGAAGAATTTATATTTGGAATTAGATAACAAGAACAAGTCGACCAGCTAAGACAGCTGCATCATTTCTAATAAGAAGGAGTGTATAAAATGTTGCTGAACTCTAAAGTTGAATCTCATATCAACTTTTTTTGTCTATATTTTAATAATTCTATTCTTTGATCCAAAACAAACTAATAATCCAATGCCCCCTAAAACTCCACAAAACTCCCAAACTAAGGCATTTCCATATTTTTGGGCAATCCAACCTGAAACAAATGGACCGACTAACCCACTTCCTAAAAATACAGCTCGCCACAAACCAAGTGCAAAACCTTCACGTCCCTGTTCAAAAATAGATATAATAATGCTTTTAGAAATTGGGACGTAAAGCATTTCTCCAAACGTTAGAAGAATCAGCGCAAAAACTGTTATGAATAACGTCGTCGCAAAACCGAATATAAAATACCCTAGGCCTATAATCAATGCACCTACACCCATTAGTCCAATATTACTCTTCCTATTTAATCTATTGACTAAGAAAGGTTGTAATAAAAAAATTATCCAGGGATTTATTGATGCAATAAAAACAGATACTCCGTTATCACCAAATCTGTTTTCAATGGTGGGTGCATAAATTACTTTGATCATAGAATAAATTAACCCTACAATAATCACAGTCATTAAGACACCAATTAACATCTTAATACTCTTTGGTTGGCATAATTTTTCTTTGTGACAAACTGCCGGGGGTTGAAAAACCACTCTATTTTTTATAAAAAATGCATAAATACCTAGTGCACATAAACTCATGCTGGTAATAATTAAAATATACTCTATCTGTTCTACACCCAAGCTAATTAACACGTACGCACTTAAAGAAAAACTAAGATTAAAGATAGCTAACTCAAGGTTGACCAGTTTTGACTTCATTTTTTGGTCAATACCCGCCGTTTTAATGAAGCTAGCTAAATTACTAGTAGATAATAAATTGGTTAATAACCCGATAAATAACATGATTATTTTCAATTCAATAAGTTCGTCTGTTTTTAAAAGGATTAGTAAACATATTCCCAGAAAAAAACAACTCGCGCTTGTTAATTTCATTGAAGAAAACTTCAATGTCAAAGTACCCCCTACTAATGCACCGAATAAACTCCCACCATAATATAAAGCAACTACTTCTCCAATTAGAATTGGTTCAAAATGTCTAACTTTGGTAAAGTAAACTGCGATGTTAAGGCAGAGGCATGCTACAAAAGTATCCATAAGAATAAGAGGCAAAACGAGCCAGGCCAATTTGGGAATTGAAAAATAATTTCCTAGGTATTCTGTGGAGATTGATTTGAATCTCTTTGATGCTTCCACCAGCATTTTTTTGAACATGATTGGCAAGCTGATATACCAACGTTTTTTTGCCATCATAAAGACAAACTCCCTTTAACACCTACAGCACCCACACTCTCTTTTCCATATAATTTTTTTATTCTTCGACAAAATTTAATTAAATCCATTAGTGACTTCCAATGTATGGGTGTAAAATTTCCTTTGCGACTATATATAGCACACCATGAAATTGCAATAAATTTAGTCAGAGAATGCCGGAACATTCACTTATATTTAAAACAACCGATTTTTCTAACATCCCGCCACAAACCTAATGACAGATAGCTTCACAATTACAAATTGAAGCACAATTGACAGACTCCAAAATTCTAACATGACAAAAACTGCTATAATATTCGCTTACCGCGACGCTCTTTAGAGATTGCTTGCTGTTATTTTTTGATTCAAAAGGTTGAGATTTATGCTTATATCTATATTGACGTTCCAAGGTTTCAATGAATTGGATTCATTCATTGCTTTAGGTGTCTTAAACCGAATAAAGAAGCCCGATTGGCATGTAAAAATATGCTGTCCAGAAGAAGTCGTTACATCAATGAATGGTGTTAAGGTAATGGCGCAATCACGACTTGATGAGGTAAAGAGTTCTGACGTTGTGATAGTTGGTAGTGGGATACAGACAAGAGAAGTTGTACAAAATGCTGAGATAATGGCGCAACTTAAGCTTGACCCTATGCGACAGCTTATATCTGCTCAGTGTTCCGGTACCCTTGTATTGGCAAAGTTAGGATTGCTAGGACAGATTCCTGCTTGCACAGATTTGACAACAAAACCCTGGGTCCAAGAGGCTGGTGTAGAGGTCTTGAATCAACCTTTTTTTGCTAAAGATAATATTGCAACCGCAGGTGGATGCTTTTCTTCGCTATATTTGGCTGCTTGGGTAATTGCCAAAACTGAGGGAGTTAAGGCTGCTGCTGAAGCTATTTACTATGTCGCTCCGGTCGGGGAAAAGGAAGAGTCTGTTGCAAGAGCAATGCATAATATTGAGAGGTTTATCTAGTATCGAATTTATATAAACCCTAATGAGTTGAGCTTATTTTTTATTTTAATGATCCGATAAACGATCCCAAATGGGGTTTAATTAGACAAAAATAAAAAAGAGACCTCATTAATTTACTGGATGGCTCAAATTCAAAAAATCTAAAGTTTGTGATAGATAATATTTCTAAATAAAAAAATACAGTTTTCTTCGAGCAATTCCTAATTCGTACCTGTTTTATAGTTTCCAAAATTGACTCAAGATAAATTATTTAATAGACTGCAAACGGTTTTGAGAAATATCCTGCCGCTCACAGCTTCCTAGCCATGGTGAAAATTTCTTTTATGTCACTTTTGAGTCTAAACAACTTTTTAGGACATTCTTAATGTGAGCAAAGAGTTAATGTCCAAGAATAAAAGGTTGCAACTATGAAAAATTATACTCCTGAAAACCTCAAAAAGAAGGCAGCAATAATCCGTGAATTTCTGAAAGAAAAATATGATGTTAATATTTCTCAAGGCCATAGCCTCGAACTTACTTCAAAAATCATTGGTTTCAAAGATTGGAATACAGCAGTGGCGCATCTAAAGCGAAAGGCTGAACAAAATTCTTCACTTGATCAAATACAGACTGTTGGAGATATGAAGAGAGTATTGGAGTCGTTTGATGATTCGGACACAATTGATGCTGATTATGAGTTTAAACTCAATGAGTTTGAGATAGACCCATTATCTAACCCAGAGGATGAAGTTTACCAAGAATTTTCAATATCCTCGGTAGATTCTACAGAGGGTATTGTCATCTTCAAATTACAATTAGAGCATGAGAGTATTGCGAGCTCTTACTAACTGCTTAATAATACCTAAGTTATTGACCGTCTTTAGTTAATAACAAATACAAAATTCTTACAATAAAAGAATCACTATTCGGTATCGTGGCCCGTACTATATTTGCTATTTCTGGATAGGTACGGGCTTATTTGATAGTAATTATTTGCCTATGATTACTTCCACAAAACGATGATTTTTATTAACAAGTAGCGAGACATATTTTACGAGACAAGATCACTTACACCGGATAGGATTTAAGTGATTACTTGTTGGCTTTTTTCTATCGCCATACTTATCAAAATCTTGACAATGTTATTGGGATATTTATTTTCTTTTAAACCAATAATTTTTAATCCATGGGCCATATAGTGATTAACATGAGCTTCAATACTTCTTGTACCTATATCGAATACATGAGCACATTTAACACAGTTTTCACTTAAACCTCCACCATCTAAAACCACAAAATGATGGTAATCCGATTCGTCAATACTTTCAAAAGTGGGAGGAGAGATATAGTTACATTTTACTATGGTTTGTGCTGGGTATGATTGCCTGAAATATCTCTGAAGCTTGAAGTTGCAATACTGTATTGCGCCTTCGATGCTATTTGGATATATATCTTTTTTTGATACTGGCAAAGGAGCTTGCTCTAAAATTTTCAAGCAGTTTACTATATCATTGCGCGGGACATATACTTTTCTGAAATACCTGTATGAACTAGTGGAATTTTCAAGTTTTGATTCAAAGGGGGTATTGTGTTGTGTGAAAATTAGTACACCTTTTTGAGCGTTAATGCGATTATCTAGATTAGGATCATCGTGAATATATATTGAATTTTGATAATGCTGTTTTAATACAGATGTATTAATCATATAAACTGGTGAATATTTACCACTGAACTTAGATATGTGGTAATTTTCAAAGGCGAAAAAAAGACCGACTCTAGGATCATAGCTCCAATCCAATGCTGGGGATGCAAGCCCGTAATGTCTTGCTATACACCATTGTTCAATATCATCTTCACGAATGAATGAACTTAAGTCCATATTACTCAGAGAGCCTCTGAGTAATTCTAACATCTCATTTAACTCGTCATTTTTAGGATTGCAACATAACCTCATTAAAGATGATTTTAGGGTCCAATCACCATCTTCTTGACCTCTAAAAACCCAGTCGTTATTTACATTTATAACTTCCAATAGGCTTAGGAATTCAGTCCAAGTTTCGACTTTTGAAACAGGAGTTGAAAATCCATTATTGTCTTCAACCGAATATTTGTCGAAGTATTTTAAGCTTGGTATTGATTCAAATTTATCGACTGTAGAAGTCATGGAATTTTATATCCTATATTTAAAAAACCTGAAAACGTGAAATTCTTTTTAATATTTCAAGATTTGTAGCTTAAGTAATACTAGTATGACCATCAATATGAGACATGGCTATGATGTTAGTCTTTTGCTCAATTATTCAGGTGATCAAAAAAGGATCGTGCCCCTTTGTATTCAACCTTATCATATAGTGTAACTGGGTTGAGTGGTATGTTTCTTTGAGTTCTAGAACAATGGGTAAGCTCGATTGATAATTTATAATTAGAAATCAAGTGAAGACTTTATACTTCTTGGCTATTTGGAAATTGATCAAATTTTTGGACTTCGGCTAAACTATCTCCCCATTTAGCTCTACTCTGATAAAAGATATGTGCAGTAGTATAAGTGACGAGGGTCAGATCTTGCCTTGTGCTTAATTGAGCGGTGTAGTATTTGTGACATAGGCAAAGGGCAAGATCTCACCCTAGAGCTCAATGACTCTATCGGAGTCACTAATATTGTGTTTTCAAAAGTAATTTATTAAGGATTATGAAATGTCATTTGAAAAGTTGTTAAGGTTTGATTTAAGATCACTTATTCTTCGTGGAGTCCCTGCCCCCAGAGATGATTGTGCAGATCTCTTGCGTTCTTCTTTCTCACGTATTCGTTCAAGTTTGGACTTCAATAGACCACCGCCATTACCTGATCATACGCCTGCCAAAACGACGTTGTCGGCGGTCTTCACAGATGATTCACTTAAAAGCGAAGTACCTCATTCGTATTCCTCCGCCTGCGAATCATTTGCTTTTTTTAGAGCGGCTCACAAAGAATTTTTAATCAATAATCGACACGAAAATGCTGATTTACAAAAGGAATACGATAAACAATTTGGATTGATAAAACGCCCTTAAGAGAGTCGCAGCCAACAAGGTCAAGGCCTACTTTTATTAATGTAAAAAGCAACCTTGCCCCTCTTATATAGTTTTAAGGCTGTAAAGCAAGCGATCCTGTGGCGCCGCGGTAAAAACAATGGGTCCCATATACACGTTGATCGCAATCAAAGACAAGAATCATCCTCGGTTATTGCGGGATGATTCTGCTCTTAACTCCAAAACTAAGGATCTAGTTTTTCGATAAAGAGCCAGGTACATTTTGCCCTCCTGAAACCTTTTCCCGATCTACGGTAGGATTTGAATTGAAAAAGCCTCGTTTCAATCCATTTTGTTTCATATTTGCCAGCCTTTCAATTTCATTCTTGAATTCTGGAGTCAAGGCGTATCCAGCCAATGAATAAAGGCCTTTTAGTTTAGACATACATTTTGCATAACTTACACTGTAAATTTGTTTGTACTTAGAACTTGGGTCTAATGTTTGCTTGGGATCTATAAAATAAACGCGTGACTGTTCTGGATTGGTATCGTCCATTTTAACACCAATAATTACAATGGCGTGTAAATTGTTTTCTTCTTCTCTAACGTCATTTCTGCCCCATCCCATTATTTGCAAGTCTAAAAGAGAGTATAAGCACTTTGCACTATTAGGTTTATAAAAATCAATTCCTAACATAGCTTTTGCCAAAAGAGGACCTGATTGTTCAAGCAATTGATATAAACCCTTAGGTGAAGAAGGTGTATTGCATTCGGCAAGGGTTAAGAAATCAAAGAGCCAAGCAACAATAGTATCCTTTTGCAATATTTTGATATATTGGCTGTGCTTAATTTGATCAGTCAATAAGGAGTTAATGCCATTGATTGAGTTTGCTATTTCCACGCAACCAATTAACATTAGACATTCTTGACCCACAGTAAATATCATTTTATTAACGGCAAATTTTAATGCTTGCGCCGCCTGATCTTTACCCTTTTGTATTGCGATAGCGATATGATCAAACAATACTTTTTTTCGCTCTACAGAATCTATTGCAATGGATAAAGCAACCTTGAAGTGGGCGGGAAAGTTTACTGACAAAAGATTACGGTGCTCTAATAAAAGTTGAAGTTTATTAACAGTATATTGTTCTACAAAATTTTTAAAACAGTACTCTAATAGAAATAAAGCACCGGTTTCTTCTTTATATTTTTTAACGGCCGCTAATTGAGGAGTGTTCTCCAAATGCTTCATCGACAAACTGGCCAACATCATGGGTCCATCAAACCAACATGTATTACTAATCTGAGCAGGTTTTATGTTGAGGCTGATAGTTCCTGCTCCATCAACAAGCACAGAACCATTGGCCACATAACAAATTAAAGTGTCTGCCGATTTATGTTGTAAAACAATACGCGATCTATTCACTACTGGGCTGTCTACATTGCTAGACACTGTTTGCGATTGAGAAGTCAATGTGGTTGTTCTGGTATCAGGAAGACTTAATCCAGAGTCTAAACTTCTTTGCTGATTTAATTCCTCTCGATAGACATGTAACTCTCTCATACCTTTGCCAATTAGGTTTGTAGTAAGACACATGCGTTCGGGTTCAGAGAGTTGCTTCACTTCTTTAAGACTTAATTGGCCTGCCACTATGTAAGCATACGCGGTACGCAAATTATCCCTTTCTTGCTCGCTAGTTGCTAATACTTCATCTAAAGTCAGAGAAGGTTCTGTGTTATTCTTTAAATTACTTAAATAGGAAGATAAAAAATATATTTTGGTATGATTACCCGTGACATCATCCTCAGCTAAACACGCCATCAAATAATCGGTACTTAACCCTGTATCTTCAGCTAGCTTAATTATGAACGCAGGGCAAGATACTTTAAGCTCACGAATTACTTTAGGAGTAGTGGATTGTGCTGAAGTGGTATCCGCTTTTCTTAAATTAGAGGAATTCGACATAGCTGAGTTTGTCTTATTTGAACTTCGGTAAGCCTGTAGTTTCCCCCAGCTCTCATCGGTGTCAGAAGATAAAATACATTGTCGCTCCTCTTCAGATATATTTCTGGCTTCCTCCATAGTGAGATGCTTAGCTTTAATTAATCTATAGGCAGTAGTGAAATTAAATAACTCCTGATCGCTTGTCTCTAGCACTTCTTGTAAAGTGAGTGCCGGAAATAATTTATTCTTAGCATTTTCTAAATAAATTTGCAGATAACTAATTCTAAGGTAACGGCCATCATTTGCAAAATAACATTCTGCGATATAAGACAAATTCTGGCCCACGTTCCGTGCAAGTGGGTTCAGAAATAAAAATTCATTGCCCGATAAATGAATCGTAGAATTATTGGTTGTTTCTTTTTCTAACTCCGGGGTTTCTATTGGGCTAAATGGTTTGGGTAATGTTCGATCGTATTCTGCTCTTTTGCTAGGATCAGAAAGCACCTCGTAGGCATTTAAAATTTCTTTAAACATCTCTTCAGTTCCTGGGTTTTTATCAGGATGAAATTGCAATGCTTTTTTATGATACGCCTGCGAGATTTCTTTCTCTGAAGCCTCTTGTGGTATTTCTAAAAGTTCGTAATGATTGGGCATAGGTATATCGAGTGGTTTAATATTTTGCGCAATGATAAATTAAAATACAGGCCATGTCAAGGGTAGTGGGGGCAGGGCTTGAATTTTGCCTAACCATGTTAGGTTATTCATAGTATTAAAGTGAATTATTCTGAAAAAGCAAGAAGCAAGGCTTGACCCTCTATGCACTCCTATACTCTGCTCTATTAAATTCTTTTACGTTTATTTTTTGTGGTGACTTCTTCCTCGTCTGTTGCGTTTCTTTTATAGAACAATGAATGTCTCGTTAACTCGCTTCTAGGATTTTCGAGACGCCCAAATTGTACTTCTAGTTGCGCAAATGGTCTTTCATCTTGGGGATCTTTAATGTAAGAAGTTAAGGCCGCCTCAATTTTACTAAGAATGTTGTCCAACCTTTTCTTTTGCTGCCCGGTCACTGGTGTATACACCGAACAAGTGGTATTTAAAACTAGTATCTTAGTCAGATACCCTAACGCATCACTCGACTCTTGGAGACTGTGATCAAGGGTAAATTTTATCAGGCTGATAAAAACTGTTTTTTGATTTGGATGACGCAGACTATAAGAAATAGATTTGGTTTGAATGGCCCAATATAAATTTAGCCATTTATAGAACTCACTGCCCCGATCAACCCCATAAATATAAAAGTCGCTATAAGTCATGGCTACACCGTTGCTCATTAATAAACAGATAATCTCTCTGTTCTCATTATTTATGGCAATCTTTATTAAGGTTTCATTCGAATTATGATCAACGGACTCAAAGTAACCATTTTCAGCTAAAAATCGAACAACAGCAGTTTGATTCGCCTCTACGGCTATATCCAATGGTCTTTGATCGCTTTGGTTAACTTGGTTAAATAATATGTTTTTATGGTCAACCACGGCTAAAAGATTCTCTAGTACAACTAAATCTCCATTCTGCACTGCGACCTGAAACCAATCAGCAGTTTCATATCCCAATAAATTAACATTGATATCGTTCACCTGATGTAGTTCGCGCCAATCTACATCAGCAGTTAACTGTGTAAAGGCCTCTTTCAACTTCGCTTCATCTAAGGCAAAAAGTTGGGTTGATATCACTACAGCATGAGGAGCAAAGAAATCGTATACTTGATTAACGACGTCGGGTATTGATCTACAGGTTCGAGGCGGATTTGTAATCAAATCCGCGAAGATCCAGGTTTGTTTTTCATGGTCATAGTAAACCACCAAGGCATGGTATAGACTGCCTAGTAATAAAGCCGTAGACAGTTGCTGCGCATTAAGTACATAGCGCATTACCCCAAAGAAAATCGATAGATCTGCCTTCGTGTAAGCGCCAGTAACAAGGGGTGATAAGTATACTTTACCTAACTTGCTTGGCTGCATTAAAGGGAGAGTTAGTTGCGGCATAGGTAGTTTAGGTTCAGAACCTTGTTCAAACCATTCTGCATAACGTTCCGGCTCACCATGTACTAATAAGGCTTCACAAAAGGCAGGAATGTCGTTATCCCTATCATAGGATCGTACAAATGCAGGAAAACTAATATTGGATTGAGTAGCGAAATCACGCCACAAAACCTGCATCAGCTGTAATCGCTTGGTAAACTGCTTCGTTTCTTTTAAAAGCGCGGCACAGATAAAGGCAAGGGCATATCCATGGCAAAGCCCCCAATCTGTTTTATAACCAAGTTGATTGATAAATTTCACCAGATTTTGGTGATTGATGAATCTATTTTCAATGCGACTGCGCATTAGATTTTACCTGTTGATTTAAAATGCGGCATGAATACGTTTAGGGCATTTTATCAATATCAACCGTAGAATCAAAGTAAAAGCTAAAAACTTTGATTAAACAACGAGCATAGCAGATTGACTCAAACCCAGAGCAAAACCAGAGGATATTAGACTTGTAATTTTATTAAGAATCGCCCCTTATCATTGTCATCAATCGACCCTTCGTGTATAATAAATGTCCAATAAATTAGGGGTTAGCATGCTAGAGTTTAGAGTGGCAGCTGCGGCGGGTAATTTGCCGGAGCTAGAAAGGTTGTTTAGTGTTTATGGTGATAGTTTAAATATTAATGAGCCTGGCTCTAAATCTGGAAAAACAGCTGCTCATGTTGCAGCTAATGGGTCACATTTTAAAGTAATGTATTGGCTACTCGAAAAAGGAGCTAATTTCTATTACAAAGATAGCACAGGTAAAACAGCCTTTGATTACTTACAACAAAATGAATTGGCTTCTCCAGCTTTAAACCCTCAAATAACGGGAGATAGACAGTATTTTCTTTGTAATGCCCATTACAAAATCTGGCTTGCTCACGATCCCTCAATTTGCATGCCTTATTTATATCAAGATGATTTTAGAGAATATCGGAAAAATAATCCTAATGGTCACATGGCATTGGTTTACTCAGCGGCCCTATTAAGCGATACATCTTATGCAAAATTACTAGAATTTGCACAAGAATATCAAATCAAACTTATTTCTTTTGAGAATGACCTCGAACAACTTACAACTCAATTTGGTACCGAGACGGACAAGCTCTGCTATCGACTCGCTTCATATGAGCTGAGCCAATACCCAAACCAGGGAGGTGGTAATTTGGCAGTGGTTGCCGATTTGATTCGATGGAGTACGGTTTTGCTTCGAATTGGTAGTTATTCTGATACAGATGTTGACGTTGGTCAGCACAAATGGGCTGGCTCGATCCCAATGGCGAAGGCTTTTGCATTAAATTTAGGAACTTTGGTAGATGCTAGTGGCATGGTTTCGCCTTGGATTAATGGGGATATTATTGCTGTTTCTTCCCTTTTGCCTCAACCACTTAATGAAGAGCACTTTCGAATTGTGCTCCCCAAAGCCGTTTGCTCTATGATTGAAATAGTTCAATTGTCTTTACTGTCTAGTTGCCACAATAAAATGAAGAGTAGAAGAGCAACACAACAGTCTCTTACACGAACTTTCTCGGATTTATCCTCCTATTTAAAAGATTTGTTTCAAACTTGCGGAGGTCAAGAGTTTATTACTGGCCATTTTTCATCAGATGAAATTAAGAGCATTCAAGCAGATGGACTAGAATCACTCTCTAAAGAAAAAAGAGCATCTATCATAGAGCGAATGGCAAACTGGAAGAGAGAAGCAGTAGAAAAAGAGTACGACACGCCTGATATAGCTCATCAGAATAGTAAAGTATTTCAGAATGTTGGAAAGGATGACCATGAACTTTTTTTAGTGAATTACATGCATTCGATACAAATGACCAACATCAAAGAAGGTGTAAAACAACTTTCTGGTACTTATGTGTTTAACGGATGGCTATGGGAGTGCATTAAAGACGATGAGTTTAAACTTTATTCAATATATTCCCATGAAGCCCTCCAATCTGCGTTTCGATCCACCAACACTTTTAGATTCGATACAACTATTGCAGAACAAAAGAAGCTTATTCAAACTACAAGATGTGCCGATCTAAGCTTTACTTTTTTCGGAATGGCAAGTGTATTAAAAAGGTCACAAGATTTAGCCGTGAAACATCAAAAGCCTTCTTCTAACACATTAAACTAATTGTAATGTCGATTGATAATTTATAATTGGAAATCAAGTGAAGACTTATACTTCTTGGTTATTTGGAAATTGATCAAATTTTTGGACTTCGGCTAAACTATCTTCCCATTTGGCTCTACTCTGATAAAAGATATGTGCAGTAGGAGCTATTGGTGGCTCAAACCCTATACTTCCGGCAGGTAAAACAAGCATTGTACCTTCGTACATGTAGGGTAAGGCAGAGCCGCAGTTTAGGCAAAAGCACTTTGTATGCCTAGTTCCCTCTAAATTATAAATTTTTGTGATTTCTTCACCACTTAACCAGTTAATTTTTGCTGAATGGGATATTAGATTTGCGCCATGTATAGAGCCGGTGTCCTTTTGGCAATAGGTACAATGACAAAACAAAAATAAATCAAATCCTCCTTCAATTTCATAATTGACTTGGCCGCATAAGCAGGCGCCGGTTTGTTTTTTTATTTTATTGTCAGAGTTCATATAAATAAGTTCCTAAGAAGATGTATGGCTATTAGTTTGTGTTTTGTCGTGAGTTGAGACCCAAATGTGGTGCGATCTTAGGTGATTAGTATAGCATCTAGCATCCCTGGGGTCAGGGCTAGGATTTGGAGAGGCTTAAATAAATTAATATGATTCGCCATTTAAATTCGTTTATAATCGTTTGATAGAAAATAGCATAAATAGTAATGAGTTTAATCAACCGGTAAAGTTGGTGCTTTAAATTCAAATTGTGCATTTAAGATCACGGAGGATTTAAAAATGCTGTTTGTTAGAGCAATAAAGTGTACTGCAGCGAGTTTCATACTGGCTTTTTCTCTCACCAGTTTTGCTGTGGCAAAAACCGTAGATGAGCCTGCCGCTGTCATTATGTTTAAAAGTTCTCGGGTAACAAACGAAATTGTTTTTAGCGCCACTAAAACGATGACTCGTATGCATAAATCAATTTCGAAGTCATTTGATTTGGTTGTGAGAAAAATTTCAGTAGGTGATAATCCTGGCGAAGACGATGAGTATCTCAATTCAAAATTCCAAGGCATTAAGCAGGGTTTAGCTTATTCGCTACAAAAACCAAAAATACAAATGCAACCGTTTTTTGAATACGAAATCACTATGGATATTAAAGATGACGGAAATGGAAATCACCTTCAGTTCTACTTGCCTCTAATAGATTTTAGAGAATTGGGTGAAACGTCTATTTATACTGTAGATGATGCGAATATAACAATTAATCGATTAACGGCATTAATCCAGAAGATAAATGAAGTATTGCCTTCTGATTATGCACGATTGAGTGGTTTTATTAATCCACAAGAAATACCACTTCAAAGCACAAAAGAGTTTAATCAGTTAACCTTAACACATGCTGAAGACAGCAAAGCGCTTCTGCAGTCACTGATTTTCCTAAACCATATAATTAGACGTGACCTAAATCAAGTTCTTAACCTGGCTAAATTGGCAGCGAATGGCAAACATACAGAAGCAGAGCTACATGATTTAAATAATCAATATCTTGATATGTGTAATACAGTGTATTCGGATCTTCGTTCAGAGGGTTCTAATCCATTTCAAAATATTAATTTGTTTCATGATATCGTTCTGAATTTTGAACTCGATGGAAAAACGTATGAGTACTTTTTCCCGAAAATTAATTTAGCTGGATTGAATTTAAAAGAGGATAATATTTTAAACCTCGATGCAGCCGTATTATCACTGAAACATCTATCAGTTGCTAACTTCTGGCTAATGAATTGGCTAATTACCGGCACAACTCGTTTATCCGATATCAACCAAAATAATTTACAAAATATATTATCTAATATGCCAATCGAACCGAAAGTACGGGAGTTAATGGAGGAACAATTGAGTAATAGAGGCATAGAAAAGGCATAAGGTCTGCCCCTGAGCTATCCCGTATGCTCTAGTGGTTTCTCATACTAATTGGTCTCATTTTAAGTTTATTATGGAACAATTAAAAAAGTTAATGCCTACTTGCAGAGAAGGTCTAGATGACCACACTACTTCACCGATTACTTTGAATTAGTTGGCTGGCTTCGTCCAAATTGTCATTTTTGTTTCCATGAAAATCCTCTCGATTGTTTCCATTAAAAAAAGGAAATGCCCCAGAATTTGATAAGTTAATAGGTGTACGCAAGGGTTTCGCAGATGTTTTCGTTACATTAGGCTCCATCGCGGGAGCAGAAAGCTCAACGGTTTTTGATAAGCGGTTATCAAAGCTATCTTGCAACTCGGCCTCACTATGGTTTATCTGCTCAAGGTTATTACTTAATTTCTTAGCATCCAAAATACCTAAAATCGCGTGACTGAGAGCCATAATGCCAGTTACTAAAGCCGTAACTACCGCAGCCGCCGGTATAACTATAGGTACTGCCATAGCAGACATTACCATTACAACCACTTGATATGATACGGGGGGGTAAAATGCGCCTCCAAATAATAAAAATAATCCAAAAACGTATCCCGCGTACAAAAGCGCAGTAACAATGGCTACACCAAGTGACGCTGCAAATATTTTAAAATATTTATCTCTATTATTTTTATGTTCTTTTCTCGATTGCCTCAGCAATGCATTTTCATTTTTCAGTTCGCTATTATTCCTTTTAGCATTTGAATTGTTACTATCCATGTGGTTATTCCTGTCATTTTTTGCGATTACTATATCTTAAATGATGCATGTGAGGAAAATTTTCTTATAAATAAGTCAAAATCACTCAATAATGCAGTCTTAGATTCGTCCCGTGCTGCTAAATTAGTACTGGGTACTACAGGATAAATAATACAACTATCTTTTATTTTTTCGTCCTCTGCCTCGTGCTAACTTCTTCGCTTCACTGGCGGCAATTTTCTTTGCTTCTATCTCAGAAAAATGGGCATTTTCTTTTTCTATATTTTCTGGCATTTCAAAGGTAATGGCACCCAATAATTTAGCTCGTATTTCATTAATTAAAATAACGGAAGCTTTATGCATATCAACATGACCACGGCTACGGACGCAGCCTCGTTTACGACCAATAGCTGCAATTAAATCTTCTTTACCCATAGGCATTTCTTCCAGTTTATAACGCTCCATTAAGCGTTCCGGATAGGCTTCAAGTAAATATTCTGCTGCAAAGTCGGCAATATCATCATATTCAAAGGCAGTATCTTTAACAGCCCCCGATATAGCTAACCGATAACCACTATTTTCATTGGCAATTTTTGGCCACAACATACCTGGAGTATCATAAAGGTATAAACCATCTTCTAAACGAATGCACTGTTGCCCTTTAGTTACCGCAGGTTCATTCCCAACCTTCGCTTTAACTTTTCCAACAAGAGTATTAATTAACGTGGATTTCCCTACATTAGGAATACCCATAATTATTGCATTAATTTGCTTTCCAACTTCATCTTTACTTGGCACTAATTTTTTTATTAATGCTGGAATCATTTTTGCTATTGCATTGTTTTCGGTGGTTAAGGCAATTGCTTTAACATTATGCTGCGATTCTAAATATTCTAGCCAAATTTTTGTTTTATCAGGATCAGCTAAATCACTTTTATTAAGAATTTTAATTAGCGGTTTATCACCTCTAATCTCAGTGATCATTGGGTTTTCACTACTAAATGGTAAGCGGGCATCACACACTTCTATTACCACATCTATTTGGGGAAGAATTTCTTTAATTTCTTTTTGTGCTTTGTGCATATGGCCAGGAAACCAGTTAATTTTCATGATAACTCCCAATTGGTTAACAAATTCTATGATGTGCATTTTACCAAGGTTTACTCAAGGACAAGGAGGCGCGGTTTTCATGAACTTAACTACGAAAGAAAAGTTTACTACTGTTCAAGGACCTTCGGGTACAGGAAAAACAATAATGATGGAGGCGGTGCTATATTTTGCCTGGATGACGCATTGTAATGCACAAGCACCTTGCTAGTAAACATGTCCCAAAAACCCCATATAATAGAGTTATTAGTAGTCTACTAATAACAAGACTTTAAGAGCATGCCCTGCCCCCCGTATGCTTATTACCTAATGCCAAAATCAATGTCATAAACATCATTGGAACTAAACAGAATTGGGTAACATTAAAAACTCTTTAGCATTTTGTTCTAGTACTATGGCTAAAGGTGGTCGAATAGGAGTAAAGAAATGATTTGTGCTGCCCGGCGACACCATAGTGATTACTTTATTAGCAACGACTACAAGCATATTGAATAGGATCTCAGCTAAACGGAGATCCTTTTCAATAATTGGCTGTGTTTTTTCTATAGCTGCTTTGCAAGCTTGTATAAAATTTTCTGCTGATTCTCCCGGAGGTATGTTAATTTCTGCAAGATTAGACTCAAATATTTCCATTTCTATGTTCAGAGTACGTATTAAGTCTAAAACTGCTTCATATATATCGGGATTGTTTACTCTTAATTTTAGTTCCTTTAAAAGTGTAGATATTAACTGGGTAAGCTTTTTGGTTTGAAAAATTCCGATTCTAAGTCTTTCTATGCCTTGTTTTGTTTCTCTTTGATCTACTGCAATAGCCTGCATTTCTGCTTCAGTTCGTGCGATCAGATCGTCTAATACTTCCATTCTTGCTCTGTGAACTTCTATGGCAGAAAGAAACAATACAGGGACAGGTTCATGATCCCATGAGTTATCAATGTTGCTAACAAATTCAGGCATGGGACTTCAAATGATATTTTTAATGTAATATTTTGGGGAAAATATATTTATTTCAAATAAATGTCAATGGCTACTAACAGGCTATACACTAGAGGACTGGATTAGATTTAGCTCAATATATTTGTTCGCATCGGATGATCCCGATGAGATGGAAAAAGCCGTTAAGCATAATGATTTAATCCCTATGCATCATGTTGCAAAGAGTTGTTTCTTATAGGGACTATTTAGTTGGCGATGATGAAAATAGTTTATTCATCCATGTGACCATAAAGATCTTGCCAGGTAGGACAGCAGAGGTTAAGGACATAACTGGCAAAAAAGCACTCCTTTTTTTAAAGCAGATTGTAAATGATCTGAGTATGGTAGATGTCGCGATAAGTCTAGAAATTGTAGACTTATCTGCCAATTACTACAAAGATGTACTTTGAGTCTCCTGGTGTTCCCTACCCCATGTTTTTAATATATTAAGAGCGCCCTTAAAAACACGCCTTTTGTGAAGCTTGACCCTTTATGCTCTTATAATATTAAAAATATGTTGGCCGATTTGTCTTTAAAAAAACATTTTGACTTTATACGCTCGACTTGGTAGGTTTCTCGCCAAAATAAGACTATGGAGCCCCTAATGGCAAAATTTTTTGATGAAGGTTTACGAATTAATGAGTTTTTAAAACAATTTAAAAAAAACGAAGTAGATTGTCCCAATCTAAACCTCTATCTAGATTCAGAGGTAAGCCCAGCTATGATGTTAAGTTTTTTTAAGGCCTTGGAAACAAATACAACAACTACATCTCTTTCTTTAGATTCTTTATTAAAGGATGACTGGATCCCCCAATTTATAACTTCATTAGAAAAAAACACGAAACTTACTAATCTTAGCTATGGTCAATCTAAATTTTCACCAGACGTTAATAAGACTATTCAGGATATTTTAAACAGAAATAGAAAACTGGCTTTGGAGCAAGAGTTACATCCAGTTAGAGTAGGGTATGACAGATCTGAATCGAAAAATCTGGCATTCAAAGCAGCTCAAGATGGCAATTTCAATCTACTATACACAATATTAGAGGATTCTCCTCAGTTAATTACTGAAAGACACTGGTTATATCTTACTTTATTGCATACTGCATCAAAATATGGCTATGTCGATTGCATCAAGCTTCTAATTGCCCGAGGTGCGGATGTTAATTGCAATCCCATAGATTTGACAGGAGACATAACTGAAGGCACACCCTTACATTGTGCTGTGGGAGAGAATCAATTTGTTGCGACTCAACTTTTATTAAAAGCAGGTGCTTCTGTGCACCTGAAAGAAAACGGTTTTACACCGCTTCATGATGCGAAAACTATAGAAATGGCTGATTTATTACTTCAACACGGGGCAGATATTAATGCAGTTGTTGGAGAAGATACTCGCGCGGATCATTGCAAAGGTAATTCTGTCCTGCATGCCGTTGTGTGGAACGAGTGTGCTTCGCCAAAGTTTATGTCATTTTTAATCAGTAAGGGAGCCAATGTAAAAGCGGTTAATAAAGAAGAAGAAACAGTGGCACATATTTTTGCACATCGGGGACCTGACGCTGATCTTGAAGAAAGTTTAACTATTCTTATTAATGCGGGCATGAGTATGACTCAGACCGATAGTCGAGGTCGAACTCCAGAAGATTTAGCGAAGCGAATTGGTTCAAAATCGAGTGGGTTAATTGGACTTATTACTAAAAAATACATTAACGCTAACGCACCAACTAAGGGAGATGGTCTTCAGTTTTTTAAAATGGGGCAAGATGCAAAAGCTGAATATGATGCTGGAAATTGTAATGCTCCCAAATAATCTATACTCATTATCTCACAAACTTAGTTGGTCTTAACAAGCTTAGCCCCTACATAGCAATGGGGCTAATTTAAAGATCACTTACTAGGATATATAATAGATTCCTTATGCTTGGAGTCATCCCATATCTCTTCCTCAGATAAAGAAGTCTCAAGATACTCAATTACAGCGCCATTCTCTTCTACTATGGCCACCTTGAAATTTTTCATCGGAAAATAAGGCTCTAGTAGCATATGTTTCCCTTTAATTGCTTCTTCAAGGTTCTCAACCTTATAAGCCATATGCGGTAGGGTCTGAATGAGCTTGTGTAAAGGGCATTTAGGCCCAAAACGATGATATTGAACTCTTCCGGGTAATTCACCACCCGAAGTGTACATATCCATCACCTCGCTATAGCGTTCGCCTGGACGAGCTTCAGTCACTGGTATGCCCGTATGATGGTATTTCATATCATTCTCCTATTGCTTTTAATTCTTACATAATACTGCATGACTGAGTAAACTTTAATCAATATTATGGCGGCAATTGTTAACTAATGGTTTATAATAAAAGTATGCATTAAGAACCAATGAGACATAATGTTGCATTACTTTCAAATCAAATGTTTTTTAAAAGTTGCAGAATATCTTAATTACAATCGTGCTGCGGGAGATCTATGTGTGTCTGTTACGGCGGTAAGTAAACAAATTAAAAATTTAGAGCAACAATTTTCTGAAAAGCTATTTATTCGCACAACCCGTAGTGTGGAGCTCACCGCCTTTGGTTCCATAATGTTAGAGAAATGCCAAAAGCTAATTTTAGAGTCGCAACAGATTGAGCAGTTTATTGAATCACGGCAACATATTCCCCAAGGTCAACTTACCGTTTTGGTCTCAACCATTCTCGCAAGAAATCTTGTTTTGGATAATTTAGCTGATTTTGTTAAGAAATACCCTTTGATCCAATGTGAACTATTATTTTCTGAACAAGATAAAGATTTAGCAAGGAAAGATATTGATATCATGATGGGATTTCCTGAAATTCCCCCATTTACTGATCATTTAAAATATGTGAGGATGCAACCCATCAGCAATATTTTATGTGCCGCACCTAAATTATTAGAACAATATGGCATGCCCAGATCACCTCAAGATTTAAGCACTTATCCTTTTATCTCACATAGCTTGAGAAAACCCGCAACACAATTACCTTTAGCTGATGGCAGCTCACTTCCTTGCTCAGTCCCTTTATTATTTATGGATGATTTCAATGCCTTAAATCAAGCGTGTAAGAATGGCATAGGGTTGTTTTTAACCGGTGATAGATTAGTTGAACAAGATCTCAAAGAAAAAACACTCATACAAGTATTGCCAGAAATAGCGTTTAAAAAATATGAAATATACACTTTTTATCGCGCGCAAGGTTTTGAGATCCCTAAAATAAAAGCATTTTTAGACTTTTATTCAGAAGTTATCTGACCCTCGAACCGCTTAATTAATCGAGGTTCAGGTTCTAATTCGCATTTGTTCCGACTCTGTCATTTAACCCATCATACTCTAGTCACCTACCCAAGATATTAAATTAAAAGGTAAGAGAAAAAGGGTCAAGTCCTGAACGACCCCGTATGCTTTCATTAACTCCAGTAATTTAAAGTTTAAAGCTAGGGTAGATTTTGGTTTAAATTTTCCAGGCTGGGGAGTATTCTTTCGATGAGTCCAATTCAGCATTTTTTGGAATAGGTACATTATAAAAAGGGATTTGATTTATATCCCTGTTAGTAACAGATCCTTGATGCAGGCAAACATAATATTCTCTTAATTGAAGCTGATTAGATGCATATACATTCGCATCCTCGGTGTCTCCAATATCATTGAGTAACCTGGTAGCATCAAATTGATGACTGATGGCGAAACCTTTTTTCTCGACAAAAGCAATCACCTCTGTTGGTGCTAGTGTAAGCTTATGTGTTTCACCCGCTGACCTTAAGGATGCATCAAAGAATTGTGATTTTTTGCCATCAGTGATATAGCTTATCAATAATTCATCCTGTGGATTCATCAAACCTTGCAATGTTTCAAGTAAGTTTAGGTTGTCTTCCACATTCAAATACGCAGTAAGCCCTTCTGCGATCACGAGTTTTTTTTCTTCTTTCGTAAAATGATTTGAGCGTAATTTTGTTTGTAAATCGTCTTTGATGAAATCACACTCAATATAATACAGCTTATCATTAATAGTGACGGTACCATCATCATCTTGCTTGATTTCGAGTTTACCTAGACCAAATTCCTGAGGAATAGATTGCAAACCACGTAATTTACATTCACGAGTTGCCCCACGATCTAATTCATATACCTTGACGGGATATTTAATCGCTGTCATTAAGGCGCGAATATCGTAACCACCCCCTAAAAACACAATCTGCTTTACGCCATTTTGTATGGCTTCTTCAATTTTAGATTTAATCATTAATTTACGCAGCATTACCACATGATCATGGGCAGGGACAATCGTCCTATTGAAAAATGACTGCTGAATAGAATAAGGAAGTGATAATAAACCAGTGCAAAGAGCCCAAGTTAACCCAGATAGAGATTGATTGCCTACCAAACATAAATGTTTGCTAATTTGTAATTCTTGTTTACTAAACAGATAGCGAAATTCAGTATCAAGTGCACGTGTGAAACCCCATGCAACAGATAATGCAGTAACACTGGGTTGGGGCGGGTTTGAGTCAACTTTGGCTTGCATGTATCACTCCATAACATCTTTGAGATGAAATCTACCTTGAAATTAGACAGCATGCTACCTCAGAATTTACCCTCTATCAACACGTTGATTTTGAAGTAATTTTGAAGAAGCATTGTGATCAATGAATAGTTAGAATGTCTGAAAAAGCAAGAAGCAAGGCTTGACCCTGAACGCTCTTAAACCAGGTGAAGTCCTTATTCTACAACATCAACTTTGAATTATTACTTTTTAACCAAGGATATAATGCCGATTGAATCACTAACAGATTAATTCAAGCCCTAACCCCGTATGCTTTGTTATAGACAGATCGTCGATATCTCCAACCGATGTTGTTCATTATATGCAAGGATTTCTTTTTCGATAATTGCTTTTATATCAAAATCAAAGCAAAGGATTCTTTCATCACTGGTAATCTGATGTAAACGTACATAAGAAGCAATAGCTATTTTGCCAGTACCTGTACCATTTTTATCGAAAAATGAGTCTTTTTCTCGTGTGCTTTGTAAAAAATTCTTCGACCATGACCCATACTCTTGAATCAGTTGATCAAAAAAATGCTCACAGGTTTTATCTTGAGCAGAAATTCTAACAAAATAGGAATCTGCTCTTTGTTTCTCAATTTTGATTCTTGGATGAAAATCAGGATAGAGACGTATATGAAAAATTTTAAGAGTATTTGGCATCATTTCATTCCACAACTACACTAGATGGAGTTGCATTCTAGTTTAATTTAAAAACAATTCAAGTCTTTGTAAATAGCAGCGACGAACATAAATGTCATTGATAAACATTTTTCTTATTAATGAAATTTGGCTTCACAATATGGGTTAGACCCGGGGAGATAAAGCTGAGCTAATTAAAATAGCAGCAAAATTAAAAGTTTCAGATGCAACTATTTTTGACGCGCTTCCCAAAAGTGAACCTAAAATGGATGATGAGTTGGACCCTACCCTTCGAGAGAGGTTGGATAACTTATATTGTTGAGTAATAAGACTGCTATACTTCTATCTATAACCAGCGTTGATGCCTTGAGCAATGAGTAAATGACAACTGAAGCCATAGACAACAAGACTCTTTACCTCATATATGATGATGAATGTCCTTTATGTCGCAACTCTGCGCACGCAGTGAGTATTAAAAAAGCGGTTGGTAACCTGGTACTTATTAATGCACGTGAATTACACCCGCTTGTTGCTTCTGCTTATGCGCATGGGTTTGATCCAGACCTTGGTATTATTGTTGTTTATAATGATCAATATTATTTTGGAGCGGATGCAGTGCATTTTCTTGCACTATTAAACTCTTCTCATAGCAAGTTAAATGCACTATCAGCTTCTGTATTTCGCGTGAAGCTATTTGCTAGATTATTGTATCCAGTTGTTAAATCAATTCGACGTCTTTTGCTAAAAATAAAGGGGGTTGGCGCAATCGAGCAGAATGATGGACTACCTTTGTTTGCAAAAGTATTGAGTGATGATTGGCAAAAGCTCTCCCCTTTCATGAAAAAGCGATTTGGTAATCGTCCATATAGTAATGATATGCTTTTAGTAAATGGTACGATGACAATAAAAAGTTCTCGTTGGATGCGTCTCATAAAGCCATTTTTAAAAATGTCTGGGGCTTTAATACAACAAGATGGTAAGGATATTCCAGTTACTGTTAAATTTAAAAGTGATCTTAATTCCTCGAAATACTGGTTCGATCGAGAATTCAAATTTCCTCAGCCAATCTATTTCAAATCGTATATGATAAATATCAAAAATAATATCATGATAGAGTTCATGCGCTTTAATATTGGATGGCGCGCTAAATTTTCAGTTGATGGTGATAGTGTTTTAATGTCACATCATGGTTATGTATTTAGATTTTTTAATATTTGTATTCCCATGCCCATTGGATTATTACTGGGTAAATGCAATGCGGTTGAACGCCAAATATCAGAAGATACTTTCAGTATGGAGATGAATTTAACCCATTTTCTCTTTGGAAAAATTTATGAATATAAAGGTATCTTTAAAATTGCTGAGGCAAGCAAATGAATAGAGGAACTTGCCCAGCAGCCAGAGGGTCAAACCCTGAGCTATCCCACTCTTATTCAACACAATTCCCAGCATTTTTTAAACTCATCGCTAGATATAAGCTCGACCTTTGATATTTTGTCTTTCAACAAAGCTATAAAATTGGAGTTTTTAGGTGTTAGATGTCCTTCTATGGATGCAACCAGATTTGCATGGTTTTGAATGATCGATACTTGTTTCGCATTGATATCATCGTTTGATGTTAAGGCTATGAAACCTTCGATCCATAAGTTAAATTCATTGTTAGTCATGCGGTAATCCCATCATGAATGCGCTTTGATTCTTCCAAAGTCATATCCATTTCGTAACTTTGATCGATGACATGATAAAAAACACCATTTAATGCCGTTTGAATTTCAGGTAAAAAGATCTGTAGCACTCCTGGTTCATAGTTAAGTGCGGCAAAATGTTTGGTTAAATCAGTTATCCATTGAGTAAAATAACCTAATGGTTCATCAATAGTTGCTAGTGTATTTTGAATTAGTAACACTTGCTCTTTGGTAAGAGTAGGCTTTCGGGATATTTCAAAATACCCCTGAAGCCAATAACAAAAACCTTGATTGGTCATTGCTATCATTAACACTTAGCCATGGCAGTGCTTTGAGAACTATGTTCCGCGGCGGAGATTTGCTCTAGAAGTTTCAGACTCTCTTTGATGCCGTGGAATTTATCTACTGGTACAGTTATTACAGTATTAGAGAGGTAGTCCAGTCCAGCGGTCTCTTTAAAAGATTTGCAGTCATGACCTTCTAAAAATTCAACTGGCTTTCTATTGGCATCATCCATTTTATCTGTTTCAGCAGCAGAAGACATGCCATTGAAAAATACAAATTCTACGTAATCAGGTGTTGAGGTATTGAATCGGATGTTCATCCTGGAATCTTGTAATTGATACTTTTCGATTAACATCTTTCTGATATGTAGTGCACTATTGAAATTATGTCTCTTAGTGGAATTGTCGCTCTTATCACTCTTTGCAAACATCATTAAATCCTTTAATAATAAACAAACTGAGTACCACAAAACAAAACGTGGCAGCTTAACTACAAGGGCATTATACAAAGAGAAATCAAAAGTTCAACTGATGTGTTGGGTGTCGTCTTTGCCGGCTGAACTCCCAGGGGCAAGTCGCTTGTCATCTATTTAGCAAAGGAAACTGGGGTTTAAATTAGAGGACTCTTGCTCAAGATCTGCAAAAAAAGCAAAATGGGTGTTCGCCAAATAAATACCTAGCCCGCAAATGAGTGACAAACCTAAGGAGCAGGATAGGAAACTCGATGCCGTTAATAGCACGCAAAGACCTACAGGGAATAAAACACTGTAAAGAATAACTTGATTCAAATCCTCTTGGCGTTCGGCAGTTAGCCTCTCCTTTTCTTTGCTGATTTCTTGTTGATCAACCGCTTGTGAATAGAGTTCTTGTATTATTGTTCTGTCTCTATTGATGTCAGTGAGAATACGTAGTACCGAGCTTAGCAATACAAAGCTATACAGGATGGGTGATATGGGAATTGAAATCACTGAAAATGCAAATAACCCCATGATTAAACTCACCCCCAAGGCGGTTATCAAACTGCGAATAAATTGTATTTCTTTATGCTGTTGAGCTATTTGCATTAGCTTCTGTTCATATGCACTGGCCTGACTAAATTTGAGATCAAACTCAATTTTAGCTTGGTAAAAACGGACTATCATTACTGTGAGATCGATAAATTGCGCCATTACTTCTAATTGAATACCATACAGTCCTACTTTTTCGGAATTCTTAAAAGACAACCAAAAAAACTGACTTAGATTGACCGCACACCATAAACTGTCGTTTAGCAGACTGTAATATAACTCGATACATTTTTTATCCTCTAAAGCCTGTTGATCTTTTAGAATAAGCTCTGCTAATAAAACCGTATTGGCTGTGAAGCGTAGGACGTATAAAGAAAAACTTAATACTCCTAAAGACGTATCTAACCAATTAATATCTCGCAGATTCGTTTGTGAATTTACTAAATATTTTGCAACACCCTTACTACGATTTATCTGTAATCTTTGATTGTTTACATAGGTTAATTTGCTGTTAAAAAAGCTTACATTGGCTTTCAAAGCACTATTAGTTGCCATCAACTTGCTACCTAAGGTGAAATAAACAGGCTTTTATCCTAGACATTTCAACCTGACGCCAAGATGACATTTGCATTACATTTTTGTAATCTTCAGCAATTTGAGGGATTTTGTGGTATTATTGGTCATATTTTAAACATTATGACTTTATGCGTATATTAATAGTAGAAGATCAAAAAAGAACGGCTGATTTCATCTGTAAAGGTTTTAACGAGTATCAATTTCAGGCAGATGCAGTCTACGATGGCGCTGCCGCGCTCATTCAGTTGGCTGAAATTGATTACGATGCGGTGGTTTTAGATGTCATGTTGCCCCTAGTTGATGGTTGGACGGTTTTAGCAAAAATACGCGAGCTAAAGCCTCTGTTGCCTGTATTGATGCTTTCGGCATGTGACGATGTAGAGAGTCGAGTTCGTGGGCTTGAGGCTGGCGCCCAAGATTATCTGATTAAGCCTTTTTCCTTTAACGAACTGCTTGCACGAGTAAAATCATTATTACGCAGAACACCGCAGGATAATCCTAACCTGCTTAGTGTGGCAGATTTGACTTTGAATTTTCAAAAACATTCGGCTGAACGAGCAGGTATCAAATTGGCCTTAACTGCCAAGGAATTTATGCTGTTAGCCTTTATGATGCGTCGTCGCGGGGATGTGCTTTCAAGGACAGTCATCGCAGAACAAGTTTGGGATATTCATTTTGACTCTAATACCAATGTCATCGATGTGGCTATTAAACGTTTACGCGAGAAAGTTGATGCGCATCATGAGCAAAAACTAATTCATACTGTAAGAGGAGTCGGCTATGTCCTGGAGATCCTTTAAGAGTATGTCGATTACCAATAGATTATTACTAACTTTTATCTCTGCTACCGTGCTGATATTAGTGGTGATAACCAGTTTAGTTTATCCCCCTATGCTTGAAATGATGCATGAAGCTAAGAAGCATCATGAATACTCGCACTTTCTGCTTACCCAAATTTGCATTAAAAAATTATTTAGTGGTATTTGGATTTCAGCTTTCGTTGTCATTATCACCAGTTATTTTTTGGCTAAAAAGAGTATGCAACCTGTTAAAGATTTTACAAAAGAACTTGCTTCGATTGGTGGCTCCTCTTTAGATAAACGCTTACAAACTGCCGGTCAACCGATTGAATTGCAACAATTAGCCACTACCTGTAATGAAATGCTATCTCGAATTGAAAATAGCTTCTTACATATAAAAAAATTCTCTGCCAGTATGGCGCATGAGTTGAGAAATCCTGTCCATTTTTTACAAACAGCAACTGAAATTACCTTAGCAAAACCACAATCGATCGAGACTTATCAGACACTCTTACATACCCATCTGGAAGAGTATCAAAATCTAACAAAATTGATTGATAATTTGTTATTTTTAACTCGCAGTGAACAAGGGCAAATTCCGTTAAAATTGGAGACTGTCTCAGCACAACATTTATTGTGTTCTGTAGTCGATTTTTATCAGTCAGCGGCTTTAGAAAAAAATATCACTATTGAGCTGGAAGGTGATGCTCAAATACACGTCGATGTTCTTTTATTTAAGCGCGTCATTGCTAACTTAATTGATAATAGCTTGACCTACACGCCTATTGACGGTTCCTTACATATCTCTATTGAAAAAAATGACAGTAATCAGATACAGATTATTATAGAAGATAGTGGGATAGGCATTGCTAAAGAAGAACTGCCCCTCATTTGCCATACCTTCTATCGCATCGATCATTCCTTGCAAAATCAAAATGCGGGGCTAGGTTTAGGATTGGCAATTGCAAAATCGATACTTGAAAATCACAAGGCTACTCTACTGATTGAAAGCGCAACAAATCAGGGAACTAAGGCAACTTTGACACTGCATAATTTTTGTTGATGTGATTGTATCGAGTTTTAGAATGCCGTTGAAATAAACGAACGCAGCAGCTTATACTAGCTGAAATAAATGGAATTAGGAAAACCATTGCTCAACTCATTCTTTAGAAACGTACTATTAAAAGCTAGTATACTCGCCTGGATGGCTCTTGCGTTTTCACCTCCATCCTATGCTTTTGAGGAAAAGAACAATCCCCAATTAGCGCACTCTCAAGAAACTGTTGTGTTAATCCATGGCCTGATTCGAACCACCTTTAGTATGATTTTTTTAAAACATTTTCTTGAAAAACAGGGCTATCATGTTTACAACTATGGCTATCCCTCAACACGTTACACCATTAAGCAACATAGCATTACTTTAAATAAATTTATTGAGAAACAAATCAGAGACAATCCTACACAAACTATTCATTTCGTTACCCATAGTTTAGGTGGAATTATATTGCGGGACGCACTGGCAAGGCGCAACAAAAATCAGCTAAGAAACATTGGGCATATTGTGATGTTGGCACCGCCTAATCAGGGTTCGTTTTATGCCAAACTTACTACTGAAGCACTCCCGATTTTAGACTCACTTATAAAACCACTACCTGAGCTGAGTGAAGCCCCCAAATCCTATATACGTCAATTACCGCCCCCAAATGTTAAACTTGCAATCATAGCTGGACGCTATGATGCAAAAGTGCCACCCGCGTACGCTCGTTTAGAAGGCGTCAAAGACTTTGCCATAGTTAATGCAGCGCATACTTTTATTATGAATAATTCCACGGCACGACAATTAATTAAAGAATATTTGCAGTCGGGATCGTTTGATGCTGTGAAGCATGAGAGTTAAATTATGAGTGTATGGCACTTCACTACGTTCCGACGGAGTCTAGAGATCTATTCCTAGATCCCGTGGACAAGCCACGGGACGTAGGGACGGTAATTAGAATTTATTATTTCTTGCTTCTTCTTGTACATCTTTAATTTGTTGCTGCAGGGTTGCTTGCATTTGTTTCATTTGATCTTGGGTTTGTGTATTTACTTTTTGGATTTGATCTTGGAGTTGTGATTGAATTTGTTTCAGTTGCGCTTGTACTTGAGAATTTAATGCTTCCAACTGCTGTGACTGAGTTGCTTGGTTTTTTTTCATTTGCTCTTGGATTTGATTGTTCAATTGTTGCATCTGCTCACCGGGTGAACCGGTTAATTGTACTGGGTCAGCTGCGAAAGCTGGCTTGCAAAAATTGATTAATACTAAAACTGAGAGACTAATCATCCTTAAGCTATGCATCGTAAACTCCATTTAATTAGTGGTGGTAAGCATTTATTGAAGAAATAATCATACCATTAAAATAACCGACTTTAATTAATTTTTTTAACTTTTAACAGTGCTTCTGATTTATAAGTACTTTGAAATTTAATAAAAAAAGAACAGTTTTTTTGTTTTATTGAAATCCATGGTCTATAATTTGCACAGGGAGGATAGATATTTATCTAGTCTTAAGTGCTATCCCTAAGCGAAACAAGACAGATTTTAATAATCATCCTAATTTACAAGGAGTTCAACATGTTACTCTATTGGGCATTAATATTCTTGATCGTCGCGATTGTTGCTGGTGCTTTCGGTTTTAGAGGCGTTGCGTCTACAGCTACTGAAATTGCTAGAGTACTGTTCTTCATCTTCATCGTGATTTTCCTGGTTACAGCTGTTATGTATTTACTAGGTGGTGGTCCTGCAGTAGTTCCTGTTGCGTTACCCGTAGGTCCATAGTAAATCTTAGTGCTCGGTTCCATCAAGAACTGAGCCAAACCTCTTCAAGACAAATCCCCCTCTTTATTGGTTCTTCTGATTATTTGTGATAAAACAACGATTCTTTTCACTCTCTAGGACTCACAATGACCTCTTCAATAACCATGTATGACGCCTCTGTTCCTGTTTTCAAACAAATGTTAACAGCCCTAAATGTGATTTTAGGTAAAACGCAAACTCAGCTGATCAGCCAAAAAATTGCGCCAGAGACTGTATTGCAAGCCAGTTTATTCCCTGACATGTTTAATTTGATACGCCAGGTCCAGATAGCTACTGATTTTGCAAAAGGGGTTACTGCACGATTAGCCGGTGTTGAGGTTCCTGCTTATGAAGACAACGAATCGTCGTTTGACGAGTTACAAGCACGTATTGAAAAAACCCTTGAATTTATGGCTTCTGTAAAACCTGAACTCATTAATGGGTCTGAAGGCAAAGAGATAGTCACACGCCCAGGGACTCCAAAAGAAAGAAGATTTAATGGACGAGCTTATCTTCTGAATTACGGTATACCCCAGTTTTTTTTCCATGTGACGACTGCTTATGGCGTTTTACGTAGCCAAGGCATAGAGATCGGCAAAATGGATTTTATGGGATCCTATTAGACTTTGCTTGAACTAGGCCCTGCTCACTTTGACTGATCAGGGCGCCGTTACTGGTGGAATTTCTATCAACTCCTGCCCATCTTCCCGCTTCAAATGCATAAAAATGACTATCGAGAACAGAGTTAGCACTCCCATAGTCAGAAAAGTGTCGTGGAAGATTTTTATCGTAAGACTATTATTCGTTGAAAATTGATAGCTATAAAAACTAATAATTATCGCGGCGACCGCAACCCCAAAACTCTGCGCAATTTGCTGAATGGTACTCATTATACTGGTAGCCGCACTCATGTCTTCTTGTTGAATATTGGCATAGGCCAATGAATTCATCCCTGTATATTGCATCGAAATCAAAAAACCATAGAGAAAGGTTAATAAACCTATACTATAGGTAGATGAGTTTTGATCAATAGCAACAAATGAACACAAGGATAGTCCAACCAGGCAGGTATTGAGAATTAACAAATTGCGATAACCCATTAACCGTAAAATATAGAGTGATAAGGGTTTGACCAATAGCACACCTAAGGCCATCGGCGCTAATAAGAAACCGGATAATTGCGGGCTAAAACCTAAACCAATTTGTAATAATAATGGCAATAAAAACGGTAATCCACCAAAACCAATACGTGCTAGTAAATTTCCAACAACAGAGACTTGAAAGGTACGAGTCCGCAGAAGCTCTACTTTCACTATGGGATGAGGTTTTTTAACTGAATGCCAGAAGTAAGCCATTAATAAAACAGCAGCTGTAGCAATGAGCACGAGTGAAATACCGAGTTTTATCTCTGATTCGCTGAATGTGGATAGCCCTAAGGTTAAGGTTGCAAGGCCGCTTCCAAACAGGAGAAATCCGATAATATCTAACTCATGTACCGTGCGCGGAGGAAAACTGGGAAGCAATGTTGACGATAAAAATACCGCTAAAATACCCACTGGTACATTCACCCAAAATATCCAGCGCCAAGAAATATGTGTAGTAATAAAGCCCCCTAATAAGGGACCAAGCATCATTCCGATTGCGGCAATCATCACTACAATACTCATCTTGGCAATCAATTCATGCTTTTCACAAGTGCGTACTATGATTAAACGACCTACGGGAAGCGTTAACGAACCACCGATACCTTGGGCCACTCTAGCCATGATCAATTCCCACAAACTATGAGTAAACCCACACCAGATAGAACTCAAGGTAAAGAGGGTTATTGCGCTTATAAAAACCTTTTTAATGCCAAAGCGATCTGCTATCCAACCGCTAATTGGAATAAAAATAGCGAGACTTAGCAAGTAACTTATCAGGGCCAATTTTAGATGTATGGGATTGACAGCTAGGCTTTGAGCCATAACAGGAATAGCGGTATTTAACACTGTAGTATCAACAGCTTCCATAAACATAGCGAGGGAAACTGTCATTAAAATTAAGTTTTTGTTCATCGATTTTTGAATTGGAAGGCGCATCTTGCACTGTACTGTTATATGGTATTTGAATGCAAGCTTTCCCCTACTTACCGCGGCCGAAGGTCCGCGGTATCCAGGCGATCGGAGCTGGATTCCGCGGACCTTCGGCCGCGGAACGGTGGGGTATACCTTGGTATTTTACGCACCATATGATCAATTAATTGACTTAATAGGCAAATAATAATACAATTGCGCCAATTTATTCTATGTTGGAGTTTGGTGTGAAAGTTAATGTTTCAGGTTTAGATTTTGATGACAGAACTGAGCTGGCCTCAACAGCTGTGTTACAGGCCCGTAGGTTCTTAAGGCATGATACTAATTTTGAAACGGTACTAACCGAACTAGATAACGCTCAAACATTATTAGAAGATTTACCAGGTAAGGAAACAGAGCTTGCCCTAATAAACGCACTTTTTTTATATACCTATACTCTAATTTACACCAGAAACGTACAGCTCAGCCAAGAACTTCCAATCCCCAGCCTAGATGAGGTTAAACAAAAATTACAGACGATGGTAACCGATGATGAACGTAATCAATCTTCTCCCATCACTATGGATAATTTGCGCGAATTAGTCCGCAAACCAAATGAAGCACTTAATACCCGTCTAATTTTACAAACAATCTATCAAAACTTAGAACTTGCTGAGATAGAGGCTCCATACCAACAATTAATGACACAGCTACAAGGTGCTCGCTCCAATGAAGATTTAGTAGTGATTTTGAAAAATTTACGGTTATTTATTCTTAATAACATGAGAAATGCCGATAACACTAACAGTCATATTTTACAACTTGCACATGGACGCCAAAAAATTCAGTTCATGATTTCTCAACAGTTTGCCCGCGCCGAGGAACACATCAAAGATCCTGCCACACCGTTTGATACTTGTGCCCCTTTCTATCAACAATACGTTACGTTTTATGGTGATGTTTTCGCACTCTTAACTGAGGAAAGTGACTTGCCTTCTGCTGAGCTGCGCGAGGCATTTAGACAATTAACTAAGGGTTTTTCAATCCGCGTTAATGCCGCCTTGACTCAAGAACTAGACGCCATGGTCATGCCTGATGATGAAACCCAATTGCTTGCTTTTGGTAAAAAATTAGATGCATTGCAACCAGTTGTACCCAATCAAGTGGGTACGGATTACAATCCCTACGCTGAATTGATGCAAGTGAAATTACAATATCTACATAAACTGGCTGATTTTGCCATTGCTGGTATCAATCCACACATAAGCTCTGAAGTCACAACTGATGAAGATGTCAAAAGATATGATCTTAGGAATCAAGACGCTTTAAAGACTTTTGACCAGCTAATAAGTTTGAGTGAAAGTTATTCAACTGATGGTCTGTGCTGTTTGGCTCTTAACAAAAAAGCTATATTTCAAAACAAATTTGCAAGGTTATGTGTATCAACACTTAAAGGCAACGCTTTATTTAATTTTCTCAGACAAGATAAAGATATCGCACTTGCTAAAATCAAATCAATTGTTGGCGATGCCTGGTTAGAAAATTCCCAAACAACCGATGATCCCAAAAAATTAGGCCAAATACTACCCTCCTTATACACTGTGAGTATGAGTTACTATACTATGGCAACCATACATGGCGCAGGAGCAAATCCCAGTTATTGCTCAGTAAAAGCACATGAAGCAGCCTCTCAATTTTTAAATTTAATCAATAAATGCCCTAACCTGGCCCCAGTTTATAGTGAATTGACCGCTCAAATGAATCAGCTGCGATCAGAGCTTGACGATTCTCCAGCAGTTAAAGAATCACGATTGAACAAACAATTCGACTCCGCTCTTAAGGAAAAAAATTACGAACAAGTAATTCAACTTGGTAATCAATTACTAGCGATTTACCAGGAAAAAATGAATGATGAAATGGAGTTAAAACGAGTTGCGGATATCTATTGTGACGTAGCACAAGCCCATCTCAGTCTTGAACATCTAGATCTTAATACACGTAGATTGGAAGCAATAAAAGTACTCCGCAGGGCTGTTAACTATGGAACAACGCTGAATAAAAAAGCCTGTGTACAGTTGAAACAGCTACTCGACGCAGAGTTAGTTGAACACGCTAACGATAGACAAACCGCCTCGATTACACGCGAATTAGCAGTTCTTAGATCGAAGTTAACTGATTCATTACGCGTTTCAATTCCAAGTGGCGCGCCTGTACCCGCTTTGAATACGCCAGTAAATGTCTCTCCGTCCCCATTGAGATCTTCACCAGATCCTTTAACAGGAATAGTCCCAAGCTATGTTATTTTAGATGAACTGTTTGCACGTATTGCTGCAAACGATAATACACCGTCTAAACCGCTGCATTTTTTCAAAGCTAATTTTGGTACCGAACCCATCTGTCGTGCTCGATTAATGGATTTCATCTTATCTAAAACTGATGACGAGTTAAAAAAATTTGATGCAGAAACCTTGTTTGATGTTGGCTTAGGACTTTCAGAAAAATACTACGTCGTACCCGCTAATTATTCACGTGAATTAGTATTAGAGCGTTTGTTCAAAATTGCTGCTTTAGACCCTAATTTTAAAGAGCTAGCTTCTTATTATTTGGGAAAATTTTATAGCAGTTATAGCAACAAACATGCCGACGCCGTTCAGTGTTATGAAACAGCCGTAACTTGCACCACTCCACTAATCGCAGCCAAAGCACGCTTAGCATTAAGTGCTTATTATAAAGACTTGTGTAACTACGAGAAAGCACTACATCATTTAAGGGCTATATTTTCGGCTCGTTGCAATAGTCCAACTGATCTACCAGCCTTTCAAAAACTACAAATGACAGCAAATACTAGTGCTAAAAAAATTCAAGATTTAATCGAAATTAAGCACTCTATCCCAGGTACTCCTGCTGAGCCGTTAAGACAGTCCTTACCCGTTGAAAAGAAAAGACCCATTGTTTTCTTTGATATTGATAACACCATATTTTATACCGCAGGTGATGACGACCGTTTCTTGTGTGATGCCAATAATAACTATAAACCAGCGTCATTAACTCTTAAGGACTTTAAAAAATTCTATATTGGTGGAGTGAATGCTTGGAGAGAAATATTTACTACATTAAACGAAATGGGTGTAGATATTGGTATTTGTACGGCAAAACCTGACAGTGGAAGAGAAAATTGCCCCCTATTCCGCGAGTTGATAACTACCTTTAACGATGTATTTGGTAACAATCCCAATATAGTTTTTACCAATGGTGGCGATAAATACAATCCATTACTCCAACATTGTCGTGGCAATCCATTCAAAGTTTTAAAACGCAAATATTGTATCCTTGTGGATGACCAAGATGGTAATAAAAACCAAGTAGAAGCAGCTGGATTTCCTTTTGTTAGTGTTAAGGGTCTTGCTGAAAGTAAAGATAGTGCTGATTTTGCTAAATTCAAAACGGCATTATTCGCAACGGTTGCCGCTGCAGTAGAGCAATTTAATAGCCAGACCACCGTGAATGCTGTCGGCAGTGAAGATAACTCTGATGTTGAGGACGGTGAGATACCTACAGTAGACGCTCCTGCAGAAGCAACTGCAACAACTAACAGTAGTGCTGCTGTCAGTAGTACATCGTTTGCAGTACCTACTATGTTTTCAGGGCGTAAGAAACGTGCATTTAATGCTGAAACACCCGCAGCTGCAACTACAAGTGCTAATCCAGCCGATGCTGCTGAACTGGTTCAGGCTCAGAAAAAAGCAGCACGTGCTCCCGACCGCTTAGAGCAGATGATTTCAGCTATGACTAAATAATAACAATTCCCTTATCAAGAGAATCCCGATTACCTACAATCGGGGTTTTCCTTGGTATGATGTATTTTTAACAAAATCTTACCTATACTTAAAGACCAACATCCAAAGGAGATAACAACATGGAATGTACTTGCAAAAAATGTGGTATGGGCGTTAAAGGTCTAACTTGCACTAAATGTGATGCCGCTTTGGTAGCTGACACTGTCACAACTGACCAAAACCAAAAAATACAAGTGGCGAAGTGCCCAAATGGATGCGGTAAAATCAAATCACCCACCTGTTGTGGTCAAGACATGTCTTGCGCTGTTTAAGAAAGTATCATTGAACCTGCATCTGCGTGGCAGATACAGGTTTATTGTTAAAAGCACTCAGACTTAATTTGTACCTTACTGAAAGCATGAAAACCAACATACGCATCTAAAAAACATTTCACCTCCAAAACTACCGAATAGTCTTGAATTTAACCAATCAATCTTTTAGTATGAGCACGGTTTAACCAAAATCCATTTAACAAGTATTAATGATTGTTAAATAAAGGCTCCACAATTATTTTAATTTAAGGTTTTACAGATGAAAAAATTACTTACCGTCTCCGCTGTAGCAGTTATTTTAAGTGGTTGTGCTTCAATTCCAGCAGATCCAAGTACTGCTCGACTTATCGCATCACCCAATCCTGCGCCAAAAAGTTGCAAATATGTAGGGCAGGTTGTGGGTAACCAGGGTAATTTCTTTACTGGAGGCTTCACTTCTAATAGTAATTTAGAACAAGGAGCAATGAATGACCTCAGAAATAAAGCGAGCAAGCTCGATGCAAACTACATTCAAATAATCACTAACCGTGCAGGAGTTACAGGATCATCAAGTGGTTCTTTTGACAGACACGGTGGTATTATCACCGGTGGTAGCCAACAAACCAATGTAACGAATGTTGGTAATGCCTACCGATGCCCACCCAAATCTATTGGTTTAGAATAATAGTCCTCTTAGAGGCTGAGCAAGGATAGTCAATGCTCAGCCTACTAGTGATAAGCACCCTGCGTTTTTCCACGAAAAATGTGATAAGCATAGCCCGTGTAGGCCAGCAAAATCGGTAACATGATCACCACCCCCACCAAAATAAAGCGTAAGGTAGAATCAGGAGCAGCAGCTTCCCAAAGGGTTATCTGATGAGGGATCAAATAGGGATAAACACTAATTGCAATTCCCGCATAAGAGCACAAGAAAATAATAATACTAAAAAGAAATGGCTTACTTTCATGCCCTCGAGACAAACTCTGCCAGGTCAAATAAATCATTAAAGCTGTGATTGCTGGTAACGGCGTTAAATACAAAATATCTGGAAAACTGTACCAACGGTTAAAGATAATGGGACTGTGCAACGGTGTCCAAATACTAACAAAGATCAAGAAAAAACTGACAACCACTAATAAGCCTTTTGCAAAATGCACCATCCGCTTCTGCAGACGGCCATCGCTTTTAATAATCATCCAAGTGGCACCCAAAAGTGCATAGCCACTGACTAAAGCAATACCGGTTACCAGACTAAAAGGTGTCAACCAGTCAGGATTATTAATAGTCATTGCTGCTTCATCGACATGAAAACCTTGTACAAAGCAACCCAAAATAACACCTTGAAAAAAGGTTGCAGTGATTGAGCTGATGGCAAACACCCAATTCCAGAGTGGCTTAGATTGTTCGGCCTTAAATCGAAACTCAAAGCTCACGCCTCTGAATATAAGACCCACCAACATCAACATGATGGGCATGTACAAAATAGGCAGGAGCAAGCCATAGACGCGTGGAAATGCGCCATAGAGCATAGCTCCCCCAAAGACTAACCAGGTTTCATTACCATCCCAAACCGGTGCTACGGAGTTCATCATCTGATCACGTTCTTTTTCACTTTGGGTAAATGGAAATAAAATACCTAAACCCAGATCAAATCCATCCAAAATCACATACATAATAATGATAAAAGCCAAAAGCCCTGCAAAGATAAAAGGCAGCATTATTCGTCTCCTGGCTTATTAGTCATGTAAGTGAATGCATGTAGTTCGGGATCTTCAGAACTCAAAGCTTGAGGACCAATCTTTATGGTTTTAAACAAATACAGCAAATAAAATCCGAAGATAACCCCATAGGCTAAAATCAATAAAATCAGCGAAATAATGACTTCCTCCATGCCAATAGCGGACACCGCATCTTTGGTACGCAAAAGATTGTACACAACCCAAGGTTGCCTACCCATCTCAGCAGTTAACCATCCGGCAATGCTCGCTATAAAACCAAAAGGCGCTGTCAGCATGCACCAACGCAGAAACAACTTGGAGGTATAAAGAGAGCCTTTAAGCCGCAATACTAGAGCCGCTATAGCCGTAAAAAGCATTAAAAAACCAAGCCCCACCATGATACGAAAGGTAAAAAACACCGCCGCAACACGCGGCTGATCATCAGGGCTTACAGATTTGAGCCCGACCATTTCTCCATCCCAATTGTGAGTATTTATCAGACTTGCCAATCCTGGTATTTCAACAGCGTAAAGGTTTTTCTGTTCTTGCTGTGAAGGTAATGCAAAGAGAACTAGCGGCGCCCCCTTTTGCGTTTCCCACAGACCTTCCATAGCCGCCGTTTTCAATGGTTGATGATGCAGTACATTGATACCCACCACATCGCCCATGATTATCTGTAAAGGTACAACAATTAACGCGCACCACATGACAAAAGATAAACAGGTTTTAGACATTTCGACCTGTTGTTTTTTTAATAGATGGTAGCCTGCGACCGCAGCAACTACAAAACAAGTGGTGGCGTAGGAAGCCAATATCATATGAATAATACGAGGGATAAAAGAAGGATTAAAAACAACTTGCCACCAGTTAGCGACCACATATTTTCCGGCTATCACTTCATAACCAGAGGGAGTCTGCATCCATGAATTTGCAGACATTATCCAAAATGCAGAGATAGTGGTGCCGATAGTTACCAATAAGGTCGCAATAAAATGCATCGCTTTAGGCACTCTGTTCCAACCAAATAGCATGACTCCGAGGAAGCCGGCTTCTAAGAAAAAAGCAGTGAGCGTTTCATAGGCAAATAAAGCCCCCAACACGTTGCCAAATTGAACGATAAAGGGTCCAAAGTTGGTGCCAATCTGGTAGGCCAGCACAATACCGGATACCACACCCATTCCAAAAGTCAGGGCAAAAATCTTCGTCCAGAACTTACAAATACTGAGATAGATCGGATTGTTTGTTTTAAGCCACATGGCTTCCATGGAAACCAAAAAAACGGCTAAACCTAGGTTTAATGTAGGAAATAAAATATGAAACCCAATGCTAAAACCAAATTGTATGCGTGAAAGTATTTCAACTACCATAAGACACCTCAATTTAAGTCTGCTTCCCTTCAGTTTAAACCAACTGACTCGCGGCTAATCCACTATAGAAATGCTGTGATCAGCAATTGATTATGATAGCATGGATATAAATAAAACGCGCTTTTAAAAGGTGCTTAATGACTCTTTTGGAGAGTAGCAGATGAGTGTACCTTTAGAACCTGTGTTCAAAACACCCTTATTAGATGGCGAATCAAGCAACGCGAAACGGATAGAGATAAAAAACTGCTTTTTACAGACCTTTGCCTTGTACGATTCTTTATTCGAATGCATCACTAGCGATGAGGCTTATTACTTAAAACCTGACCCTTTACGCCACCCGCTTATTTTTTATTTGGGTCACACAGCTACTTTTTTTATTAACAAATTGATCCTCGGTCATTACATTGAGAACCGTATCGATGAGCATTTTGAGTCCATGTTTGCCGTAGGCGTGGATGAAATGTCTTGGGATGATTTAGATACGCACCATTACGAATGGCCAACAGTTGCTGCTGTACGCGACTACCGCGATCAAGTTAAAAAGCTGGTCAGCAATGTCATTGATACCATGCCCTTAGATTTGCCTATCGACCAAGACTCAGTAGCTTGGGTTATCCTCATGGGAACTGAGCATGAACGGATTCATCTAGAAACATCCTCTGTACTTATACGCCTGCTGCCCTTGCAATTTGTTCAGCAGACTGCGCAATGGGTAGCTTGCACACAATCAGGTGCTGCACCGGTCAACCACTTATTACCAGTCAAAGGGCAGACGACCGTTTTAGGACGTGATGAAGACCATTCCATCTATGGTTGGGATAATGAATATGGTTCTAAAGAAGTTCTAGTTAACGATTTCAAAGCCTCGCAATATCTAGTATCTAACCAAGAATTTTTAGAGTTTACAGAAGCTGGTGGTTATCAAAACACCAAATGGTGGACGAAAGAAGGTCATCGATGGTTGGAATACACTAAGGCGCAAATGCCCCGTTTTTGGCGTTATCACGACGGTCAATTTTGGCAAAGAAACCTTGTTACAGAAATTCCCTTACCCATGGATTGGCCAGTTGAGGTTAATTACCTTGAAGCCAAGGCTTTTTGTAATTGGAAAGCGCAGAAGGAAAACGCGTTCATTCGACTTCCTACGGAAGCTGAATGGAACGTTTTGCGAAATACCCTTACGACCGATGCCCCTGAGTGGTCGCAAGAGCCAGGCAATATAAATCTTGCCTACTTTGCCTCCTCATGCCCGGTAAATCAATTTCCATCAGACGATTTTTATGATGTAGTAGGCAACGTCTGGCAATGGACGGAAAGCCCTATTGATGTCTTTCCCGGCTTTAAGGTCCATAAACTTTACGATGATTTTTCCATACCCACCTTTGATGGCCAACATAATTTGATTAAAGGCGGTTCGTGGATTTCAACCGGTAACCTTGCTACACGAAAAGCTCGTTATGCTTTCCGACGCCATTTCTACCAGCACGCAGGTTTTCGTTACATACAAAGTCCTTCACCAGAGGTACCCGTGGATAAAATGAATATTTATGAAACTGATGCATCAGTGGCCCAATATTTGGAATTTCATTATGGCGCCTCTTATTTTAATGTTCCCAATTTTCCTGTAGCTTGCATACAACAATGTATGGACTATTTTGTGGAACAACCCCGCGCAAAGGCCTTAGATTTGGGCTGCTCTGTTGGTCGTTCAACATTTGAACTAGCGAGATATTTTGATAAGGTCGACGGGATCGATTTTTCTACCCGTTTTATTCAACAAGGCATGAAACTGAAAGAAAAAGGAATTCTGCGTTTTACCTTAATTACTGAAGGTGATTTAGTAGAGTATAAAGAATTAATGCCTGCAGAATTAGGCTATGACAATTTAGTCGATAAAGTCGAATTTATTCAGGGCGATGCTTGTAATCTCAAACCAAACTTTACTAATTACAACCTTATTTTCTGCGGTAATTTAATCGATCGTCTTTATGACCCCATTTTATTTTTACAAACGATCGGTGAACGTTTAGCCCCAGGAGGTATGCTGGTTTTGACATCACCTTATACCTGGCTCGAAGAATTTACCGATAAAAGCAAATGGCTAGGTGGTATAAAGATAAATGGAGAAAATCAGCTGAGTCTGGAAGGGTTAAAGGCCCTATTAACGCCTCAATTTACTTTGCTGGACACAGTCGACATACCCTTTGTCATCCGTGAAACCCAGCGTAAATTTCAACATACCATTGCACAAATGAGTGTTTGGCAATTACAAAATTAATGCGCTTGGGGAGATGCTGCATAAATTAATTTATGCAGTATACTTTAAAATACTAAACGCCAATAATTAAGCGATTCATGATAACACCAGCACCCAATAGTATTTTTATTGCTTTGAATCATGAGCAACTTGAACAACTTTTTGCTTCAGCAGAGTTAATTACGCTTAAAAAAGACGACTTGCTCATTCAAGAGGGTAATACTGAAAAGTCCTTTTATTACCTGGTAGAAGGTAGTGTTAAAATCTATAAACACTCCGGTCATCAGGAACATATCCTGGCAACTTTGGACAAAGGAGAAACAGTAGGTGAATTAGTTTTAATCGATGATGCACCTCGCTCAACCTCTGTTAGCTGCCTTGAAGACAGTAAGTTTTATAAGTTTGATGCGATTAAATTAAAAAACGATCCCACGTTCGCTCCTCTTCTCCCAGTACTTACGACTAAAATCGGTCAGCAGTTATCTAATAGGCTTCGTGGAACTAATGAAGTTGCCGTTGCTGCTTTAAAAAATAAATTCCTCTTAAGTATTTTTTCGATAAGAATATTCATATTGCTTGCCCTGTATGCTCTGTCATTAAACTTAATCGAAAAAAGTAAGCAATATTTTTCCAGCACTACTTTGTTGAGTTTGGGCTTAATTATTGTTTTCGGAACAGTGATGTTATCTATCATTCGTCAAAGTGGCGAGCCTATGAAATTCTATGGCTTTACCTGGGACAATTGGCGCCGAAATTTGCTCGAAGGAATTGGCTATAGTTTACCAATCATGGCTTTAATTCTGTTGATCAAATGGATAGTCATTTCGAATATAACCACCCTACATCACATAGACCTTTTTGATCCTGATGCAGGGTTTTATCAAGGCATGGTATATAGCTCCAAGGTCTATATTGTCTCGATGTTGCTGTATATGCTTTTTTGTCCAATTCAAGAGATTATTGTTCGTGGTTGCGTGCAAACCTCTTTACAAAATCTGCTCGAAGGTACGCCCAATAGAGTAAAGTGGAAGGCTATTCTCGTATCGAATTTAATATTTGCCAGTGCACATTCCCATACCAGCCTTGGTTTTGCCTTATCTTCGTTTATCCCTGGACTGTTCTGGGGTTGGTTATTTTACCGACAAAAATCACTGGTGGGCGTGAGTGTATCCCATCTATTGATAGGGGTTTGGGCTGTCTTTATCGTTGGATTTGAGAACATCATCTAATTGTGCTAAAATAGGTCATTGACTGCAGTTAAAACTCAATTTCATATAAATCTGGCCATTTCAGGTCTTTTTTGAGCGCTTTATTGATGAATACTCTTACAGTTTTTGGCTACGGAACCCTCGACCACAGTTCGATCACTCGAAATATAATCTATCAATTCTCACAAGCCTGTGTCAGTGAGCATGTAGTCATTGAGGGCTCGAATCTTTGGGGTACTGATGTTAAACCCCACACTATTCACAACACCCGAATTATTACTGAATGGTTATTGAGCCAAGAGAGTGATGACAATTCGATTAATTTTGTCGGTTTTAGCCGCGGCTCTGTCACCTGTATTCAAGTGGCTAACCGTCTGAAAAGAATTCAGACCTCTCTTGAACGAAGAGAAGCGACCCTTGAAGGCGATGATCGATTGCTGCTTCGTCGTTTGCGAGCTTTGAAAATTGATATTTTTGCCTTGGACCCAGTTGCTGGTTTTACCGATAAAGCTAACGAAGGTGCTAGGCGTATCCCAAAAAATGTTTCTAGTTATACTGCCACTCTACAAATTGATGAAATGCGTCAAGAATTTAAACCACAGGACATGACGCGTTTAATCATCGAGTCTTCTGAGGATACTAAAGTCAGTCTCCTACCCATGTTTGGCAATCATACAGCCATCAATAATATTAAAGAAGACGACAAACAAAACGGTGCTTTTATTGCGTGGAATAGTCTGTATCAATTCCTGTTACAACACGGGACAAAATTACGTGATAATAAAATACCTGCAATGATTTACCAAAATGAACCACAGAATCTTAACGCTATCGCCAATGCTAATGAACTCTTAAGTTTATACAGTGCTTTTCATGAAGAGCGGAATGCGTATTTAACAACCGCAATGGCAATGAATTTACGCGATGGGTTACCCGCACCAAGAATTAAAAGAACCATGAATAACCACTTAAAATATTACGTTAAAGACCCTGCTTTTTTTGTTAACCAAATTGAACGAGAGCTTTTTAAAATCTGTTATCCCAGAGTTTTTAATTACCTCTTCGAAAAAAATCTTCCTGACATACGCTTCCCCCAGCAAAGTGCAAGCACAAAGGCAGAAGTGATTGCAGAACTATCGTTGTTAAGAGAGAACGATAGTCTTTTGTTTAACCGATTAAAAAAACGGGGTGTGAAGGTATCCTCACAGCAGATCATATTTGTAGGGCCTGCGCGTGGCCATTATAATTTGGAATCTTGCGCGAACTTACACCAATTAATGCCCGACGTATTACCAGCCAGTGTAACCGAGCATTTAGAAGAGTTTAAAAAATTGAGAGATTTAGAAAATGAAATCTACCGATTTACTTTCCAATATGAACGCGATAAACAAAGTTTTAAATTTTATGGTAATAGACATGAATCAAAGCGCACACAAAGTATTCGCGAATTAGTCAATTATGCAGTGAATGAATTAGCCTACAACAATGAGACAAAAATTCGCCTAGTATTAAATATCTTGGAAGCACACTACGCACAACTTGTTCAATCCAATAGCCGATCCGAATTACGTTCTATGTTAGAGAAAGTCTTGCATAAACATAACCGTCATTACCACATCGAATCCCTTTCTCTTGCCAAATCCATTTTGGCCAGCATGGTGGATATTATTTTATCCGCCATTAAAGAAATGGTGTATTTTATTGGTCATCTTGGTTATGTCGGTGGTGCAATTTTCCATATTATAGGGACTTATATGGAGGAGTTTGGCAAACGATGTAACCAATTATTAGGGGATCTTGGATATAACCCCGCAAAATATGTAGCCTCAGCTTTGAGTTACACCATTACCTTAATCGGTCTAGCCCTCAAAAATATTTTAGGCTTAAAACCCTTAACTGAATTAATCTATGCCGGTATAGTTTTTCTCAGGGATAGCACACTGCATGCTATCAGGGCTGACGAAATAATCCGTCAACCCGATTCACAATTCCTAGGTGAGATAGTCAACTTAGGCGATTATCAAATCACTAATCTGAAAGCTTCAGCCGAGCGAGAGGAAGGTGATGACGAACTTCCACAGATGCAGCCCAACTAGCGAAGTAACTCCTCTACAACATGGGGATTCGCAAGCGTTGAAAGATCCCCCAACTCAGCGATTTGCGTTATTTCTTTGCAAGCAATTTTACGCAAAATTCTACGCATAATTTTTCCTGAACGTGTCTTAGGTAAATCACTAACAAATTGAATAACATCAGGCTTTGCGATGGCGCTTATTTCTATTTTTACTTGCTCCACTAACTCTTTTCTTAAAACCTCATCCGCTTGTACACCCACTTTTAAGGTGACAAAGGCATGGATTCCCTGTCCTTTCAGGTCATGCGGGATCCCTACAACTCCCGCTTCAGCAACCGCATGATGACTTACTAAAGCGCTTTCTATTTCTGCAGTTCCCAGGCGATGACCAGAAACATTCAACACATCATCCGTACGCCCAGTGATCCAATAATCGCCGTCCTCATCCCGTCTTGCACCATCACCAGTGATATAATAGCCATTAGCAAAATAGGTTTCGCAATAACGCTGATGGTCTCCAGCTATTGTCCGTGCTATTGATGGCCAGGGGTATTTAATTGCCAAGTAACCTTCAGCAGCTCCATTGAATTCGTTTCCTTTCTCATCTAACAGAACTGGTACTATACCTGGAATGGGCAGCCTCGCTGCACCTGGTTTAATTCCAACCTCATTAACTTGCGGGCTAATCATGATGGTGCCGGTTTCTGTTTGCCACCATGTATCTACAACACGACAACGGCTTTTTCCAACTTTCTGATTATACCATTGCCATACCTCAGGATTAATTGGTTCCCCTACACTGCCTAGTAACCGCAAAGAGGTTCTCTGACTGGATTCTAACCACTCATCACCAGCACGCATTAACGAGCGAATTGCCGTAGGGGCGGTATAAAATACTGACACTTGATGTTTATCAATAATCCGCCAATTTCTCGCAGCATCTGGCCAAGTTGGAATGCCAAGGTACATTAGACTCGTGATGCCATTACACAATGGACCATAGACGACGTAACTATGACCTGTTATCCAACCTACATCGGCAGTACACCAAAAAACCTCGTTGTCGTGGCATTCAAATATCAATTGGTGCGTGTAAGCTGCCTGCACTAAATAACCGCCTGTAGTATGGACTACTCCTTTTGGCTTCCCGGTACTACCTGATGTGTACAATATAAACAGCGGATCTTCCGCATTCATCGGCTCTGGATCACAAAGGGCTGAAACTTGTTCTTTAGTTTCGTGCCACCAGTGATCTTTTTTAGTATCGAAGGGAACAGACGTATTACCATTTTTTACTACTAAACATGGCAAGGGTAAATCTTTACAAGCCTCATCCGCCTGCTCTTTAATAGCGATTAACTTGCCACCACGCTGATAGGTATCTGCGGTAATCAAACATTGACAGTCCGATGCAATCAGTCGTTGCCTTAACGAGTGCGGTGAAAAACCCGCAAATACTACCGTGTGCACAGCACCTATTCGTGCGCAAGCTAACATAGCTATTGCTGCTTCAGGTATCATTGGTAAATAAATACCGACGGTATCTCCTTTACCAATATTTAGAGATTTAAGCACATTACTCATTCGGCATACTTCGGCATGCAACTGCTCAAACGTTAAGGTTTTTTGTTCCTGCTCACTATCGCCTTCCCAAATGATTGCCGCTTGTTTTGCCTTATGGGGTAAATGTCTATCGAGGCAATTACTGCTGACGTTAAGTACACCATCAGCAAACCAGCGCACATCACCGTTTTCAAAACCACCCTGCAGACTTTGTTGCGGGAGCGTTATCCAATCTATAGTTTGTCTAGCTATTTCATACCAGAATTCTTTTAAAGAATCCTCCGTAGGTGATAGTTTTGGTTTTAAAATTTGGTTGGCTTTCATATTAAATCTCGTGATTCATTGCAATGAGTTTAATGATGGCTGAAAAATCTAAATCACCAAAACCTTGATCAATAAATTGCTGATACAAGGCCGTGGTTTTTGCACCTAAGCTAGTATCAACCTCGACTGACTGTGCTGTCGATTGACTGAGTTTGAGATCTTTGAGCATCATTGCTGCTGCAAATCCAGGCTTGTAGTCATTGTTAGCAGGTACATTTTCTAAAATCCCCGCAACAGGCGCGTATTTAGTCATCGCCCAACATTGACCTGAGGAGTTACTCACCACCTCAAACAATTTGTTGGGACTTAAGCCCAGTTCTTTACCCAAAGTAAAGGCCTCGGAAATCGCAACCATGGAGATACCTAGAATCATGTTATTGCATATCTTTGCAGCTTGACCACTACCCGCAGCGCCAGTATGAATCATTTTTTGTCCCATACGTGACAATATAGGCTGAGCCTGGTTGAAGGCATTTTCTTCACCGCCAACCATAAAAGTTAAAGTACCCGCTGCAGCCCCTGCTACACCACCAGAAACTGGAGCATCTATAACTAATAAATGATGTTCTTCTGCTGCCTGATGTAACTCACGCGAACTTTTTACGTCAATAGTCGAACAATCAATATACAAAGAACCGGATTTGCAATGATTGAATATGCCCTTTTCACCCAGACAAACATCCAATACTTGCTGCCCAGTTTGCAGCATGGTGATAACTATCTCTTGCGCTGCAACTTCTTGAAGATTGTTTGCAATAGCGCCGCCTGCATTTGCAAAGCGCTCTTTAGCACTCTGTTGTAAATCAAAGCCGATTACGCTGTGACCGGCTTTCACTAAATTGATAGCCATTGGCAAACCCATATGACCAAGTCCTACAAATCCAATTGTTGCCATTTCATTCTCCTTAATCATGGGTAGGCATAATAAAGGCATTTTGATTTAAGGCAGTTACTGGCCATTTAGTGGTTACTGTTTTACGCCGAGTATAAAACTGAATGCTCTCATCACCATGCATATTGGTATCGCCAAAAGCTGAACGTTTCCAGCCACCGAAAGGATGATTAGCAATAGGAACAGGAATAGGAATATTAATCCCTACCATACCAACAGAGACCCGTTGACTATATTCGCGCGCACTAAACCCATCACGTGTGAAAATTGCAGTCCCATTGCCGTATTGATGTCTATTCACCAGTGCTAGGGCTTCTTCAAAATCATTAACGCGCATGACAACTAACACCGGTCCAAAAATTTCATTTTGGTAGACAGACATTTTTTCAGTGACTTCATCAAATAAACAAGGTCCCATAAAAAATCCTTGTTCATGCTGTGCATGTTTGAAGCTGCGACCATCTATAACTAAACGCGCACCCTCGGCAACACCTGCATCTATTGCAGCCATTACTTTTTGGCGATGAGCACAACTAATTAGTGGGCCCATGTCTGTTCCCGCAGCATCACCCGCATCAATGCGCATAGCTTTAACTTGCGGTGCTAGTTTTGCGATCAGCGCATCAGCAGTTTGGTTACCAACAGCTACGACTACAGAAATCGCCATGCAGCGCTCACCAGCAGATCCGTAAGCTGCACCTACTATGGCACTTGCAGCCATATCCAGATCCGCATCAGGCATTACAACGCAATGATTTTTTGCGCCACCAAAGGTATGAGCACGTTTGCCATTTGCCGTTGCCGTTGTATAAATCGATTGGGCAACTGGTGTTGAGGCAACTGCCGTGAAGGCCGCGATATCTGGATGAGCGAGTAAGTAATCAACCGTATTTTTATCACCCTGCAAGCAGTTAGCGACTCCAGCAGGTAGACCAGCATCTGTTAGTAATTCTAACAGACGCACTGGCGCTGATGGATCTTGTTCGGAAGGTTTTAAGATGAATGTATTACCGCATGCGATTGCAGGTATCATCATCCAAATAGGCACCATTACGGGAAAATTAAAAGGGGAAACGCCCGCACAAACTCCAAGGGGTTGACGCAAAGTATGGCAGTCAATATGACTAGCTACGTCTGCTGAGAAATCTCCCTTAAGTTGGTTGACCAAACCACAATGTAATTCTACAACTTCTATTGCACGTGCAACTGATCCTTTTGCATCGTCTATCGTTTTGCCATGTTCGCGGGTGACTATACGCGCTAAATCTAACTGATTTTTTTCTAAAAGATCTCTAAATTTAAATAAAATTCTTGCTCTCTTGATAGCAGGGGTCTGGGCCCAATCAATACCTGCTTCTTTGGCAGTGGCTACTACTTTATCGCAAGTTGCTCTCGATGCGAAATGTACTTGGCCTATTACTTCACCGTGAGCAGGATTATAAATTTGATGATTTGGCGTGTTGGATTCGTTGACTAACTGACCGCCAATATGATGTGGTACGGTGTAACCCATTGCAAAACTCCTTTTTTAGGTGGTTCTCAAAAAGAAGCTAGTTTAGCATGAAGTAAATCTATTAAGGTAATCAACTTCCTGGTATCGTAAGCAGCTATAAACAATTAATTAGTTTTAATTATTCAATTGTTTCATAGGGTTATTTGGACAATAATAAAGAACTAAAAAGCAGTAAGGATATAGGCTATGACTAAAGGAATAATTTTACGAGTCCCCGCAGGTACGGTGATATCTTCTGAGCTATCAGCCTCTTTAAACAAAATATTACCTAATTTCAAATTAGAAGAATTTCAAAATCAGCCTAGTTACAAAGAAAGCATTCGGAACAGAATTAATAGTCTTCATGATGCCTTTTCATACCTTCTTGAAGCGTATCCTCTGGATCCAAAATTTACTGCATTAGAAAAAGCCACTCTTCAGAATTTTGCCAATAGCTGTAAAGAAAAATGTACTCTTATCAGCGCCAAACCCGAGGATCTCAATAAGGAACTAGAGCAATACACTGCAAACCTAGTCGCAATTATCTCCGAAGCTTGGCATTGGCCCAACAATAAAATCAGTGATGCAATTGCTTGTTTAAATGAAGCTGAGCAGTATATGTTAATGGTGCGTGGCCGCCCAACTTTAGCCACATTAACACCGATGCAGATTGAAAGAAAAGCTGGTGGAAAGATTGACTATGTCCTGCAAGTAGATGAGCCCATCGCGCCTCATTATAAGCAGTGGATAGAAGAGTTAACCAAAATTAAAGCCCTGGGCTTTCCCAAAAAATCAGAATGGTTCCGTAAATTACCTGACTATCAAAAAGCGTATTTCAGTAACTTAAACCCTGAACAGTTAAATCTTAATTCTGAGATAAAAGAAATAAGTGCATTACAACAAGTTTGGGAAAAAACAAAAAGGGTCGATAAGCAAGCTACCTTAGGTCTGCAACGAATTGCCAAAGGTGATCAACCCTATCCATCCTGGTTTGACGAATTAAAACCCGCATTAAAAGCGATGGTTCGTGTTTTATCCGATGATCCCAGTAATTTTGAGAGTTTATTAGAAACGTTCAAAGCTAAGTTAACAAAAGAAGGCATACCGGCTGCATTCAATGATGACATTGTCAACATGACGCAGACACCTTCTTGGTATTCGGTACTTTCTAATACACAGCATTATTTCTTAGAGCATGCTCTTAAAAATGCAGCCAAAATAGAGGATGCAGTTTCCTTTTTAACGAGTAGACATCGTACTCTTCCTGCACCAGCAAATTTTGCGTCGCACAGTTTATATAAATACCAAGACGGCGAATTTAGCTCATTGTATGGTAAACGGTATCGCTCAAGCCATATAGCAAGCCGAGAAGCCTTGAATTGGTCTAAAGAAATACAACAACGCTTTAGTGATGCCAATTTTACCAAGGTCACAGAACTGGCTGTTGATGGCCAACCTATTTTATTCCAAACATTAATTAGCGCACTATTTGGTTCAGATATTCTCCCTGAGGCTGTAACAAAACACCTACCACCGGATTTGCCTCTCTATAACATGGCGCGTGGAACCGTTGAGCGCAGTGCGAATGCAAAAAATATCTATCAACATAACCACCCACTAAACATTGCGAAATATGTTTTTCCAACTGAGAAAAATGATCGCGATAGTGGCGCTTTAATTAAACTCACTGAGTCACGTCTACCAAATCCAGCCTTAGAAACACTTCTGACCCTATACAAAAATGCATTGGGTTCTCCACCTGGAACCGGTACAGTCTATGACAAAGTAGGACGCGAACTATTTTTAAGCTCCTATGAGCAATTGTTAATGCTAACCATGAAGGGTTATAGTTATGGCTCTTGCGTAAGTGGTAAAGACAGAAAAGCGATTGAACTTATCCATACTGACGCCATGATGATTTACTACGAAAGGTACAATGAGTGGCCTCATCTTGATGCCCCTCTAAAAAGCCGTAATCGTCAGCATTTTGTTTCTATCATTGTTGATCTGTATTGTTCTAGGCACCAACATGTACATGCAGGTCAGAATGCCCCCGGCTCCGAAGGACTTAAACATCCCAGTGTGTATTTAGCCGGAGACACCGCCAAAGCGATTAAAACCCGCTTAGGTAATCAGGATGCCTTAACATTGGATGATAATTTGGCATCATTTAACGAAGTAAAATATATCTACGATAAAGAGAAGGACGAAATGATTTCAGGAGAAGATTTGTTGTGTTCATTGATGGCATTACAACTGGGTGATGCTAACTGCTCAAGAATGTATATGGCATTGTATAAATTAATCAACGAAAAAGACCTTTTTGAGGTTAAAAGCTCCACCTTTAGTCTTAGTATGTTCAAAAAGGACAGTGGCAGCTATATTCCCACGGGGATTAGTGAGATTCAAAGAATAATGCGAGATTCAAAAGCAGGCGAAAGTAACATTGCGCGGATGGGACTTATATTTAAGGCAGTATTGAACCGCAGAGAATCTGACCCAACACGCACCGAAGCAACCAATTGTATTTATGGTCGTATCCGCGAGTTGTTCAAACCTAATTCCTTAGAAACAAATCTACAAACCCGTGTAGATAATGCGGTTGAAGAATGGAAATTATGGTTTGAAAAATCAAAAAATTTGAACACCGGAACGCAATTAATGCGCGCTTCTTCGCCAATACCTGCTAACTGCTGATTTGAAAAATACTAGGATAATGCGACGTGTCTACCAAGATAGGAAATCTCGGTAGCCACGTTGTAATGTCACTTATAGAGGCTTAGCTTAAATCAGATGTTCAAGTCCATAAACTAAGGTATTAAGTTCCATTGCTTTTTGACAAGCCAAAATAACACCAGGCATAAAGCATGCCCTATCGTTACTGTCATGCGTAATCGAAAGCGTTTCACCCAGATTGCCAAAGATCACTTCTTGTCGTGCAAGCACACCCGGTAGGCGCAGAGAGTGAATATTGATATCTTGATGCATACCGCCTCGTGCACCCGGTACTAATTCTTTTAATTGCAGTTTGTTTTTGGCATTTTTTCTTGCTGCAGCTATCATATCGGCAGTTTTTAAAGCAGTACCTGAAGGCGCATCTAATTTTTGTTGGTGATGTGTTTCAATAATCTCCACCTCAGATAAATACTCTGATGCTTTTGCAGCAAACATCATCATCAGCACGGCACCGATTGAAAAATTAGGAGCAATAACCCCACCAAGATGTTTAGATTCACACAATTCGGTTAATTCTTTAATTTGCGCCTCAATAAGTCCTGAAGCTCCAATTACCGGACGTGCACCACTGTTTATAATGGTAAGGCTATTAGCAAACACGCAATCAGCTCGGGTCATCTCAACAACTATTTGTGCGTTTGTATCAGCAATTGCTTGGGCTAAATTATCCTGGCGACTCAGTTGTGCCACCAGCTCGAATTGACTATGTTTGCTCAGCGTTTCGCAGGCCAAGGCACCCATTTTGCCGTTAGCACCATTTACTATGACTCGAGTTAACATGTATCCCCACTAGCTAAAAATTAGAAAAATAATCATTAAAAACATAGGGGTGGACGCAGTAGCAATGCTACTAATCCACCAGTATGCGTAGAAATCAATGCGAAGTGTATTTAGTCTTGATCAGCGACAACTGGACCATCTTTGGGTGGATTCACCAAACGCCAAGCCCAAACTGTTGCAAAGGGCCAACCGATAAGAGTAGCCTGCATTATCACTGCGACAACCGCACCGCCTGGGTTATCCTTAATTAAAAGGACCAACCAAGGTAAAAAAATAGCTACTATAGACAAGACTATTCTTTTAGCTTTGCTTTCTTTTTTCATGTTATTTCCACCTTAATGTGAAACAGCCCAATAACTACTATAACTCTCTTTGTTCTATAACTGTATTCTATAATTATATACTTATCCTGATTAATTTTGCTAATTTGCTGTTTAGAGTACTTGCAAAACATCATCAACCATTGTACATTGTGCGCTCATTTCTATGGTGAATAACGGTGTTATTTCAGTATCCCATTTCTGGATACTAAGACCAACTAAGCAGAGTCTACGGGCTTTCCAGATTAATTTATAAAACAATACACTTTATATGACAAGGGCATCCGCATGAGAAAACAGGAGCTGCATCCACGCACGGCTGTAATAAACAAAACGCAAAAAAATCATTCAAAAAAAGCGCGTATTGATGCATTAGTTTGGCTTGCTGAGCAATTTCCTTCAGCTTTTGATAATACTCAACGCATTAGACCCTTAAAAACGGGAATAATGGATGACATACTGCAACATGCCGAAAAAGCACAAGAAGCTGGCATTTCAAGAAGCAAACTCCGTGAAGCTGTAGTCCTGTTTACTCGGCGCCTGGATTATTTAACCTGTCTCAAGGCACGTGAGATGCGAGTCGATTTGGAAGGAAACGAGGTAGCGGAAGTCACTGAAGAAGAGGCGGAAAATGCAGGCGGGAAAATCAAAAAAAGGGTTGAAAAAAGTGTTCGTAACGCACGTAAAATGATGACAGCTGAAAAAACCCCAGCTAAAACTAATCCCCTTTCTTACACAACCAAATCGACCAGCTCAAGCTCACAGAGTCTTGACGAGTATTTACCAACCTATCCTCCGCGAGCCCCTTCAGCGTCTATGCAAAATGAAGTGAGCCCATCACCCAAAATTTCTGCTGTAGTGGTAAAACACAAAACTACCAGACAATTCGACCCTGATGCCGTCGCTCGTTTAAAAGAAAAATTAGGCTTATCACGTTCAGCTGAAGAAAAAAAAGAAACGATCGAGTAAAGTCTATTTTTAGTTCGCCTACCAACTTGGAATTTTCATGAAATTAGGATTTTTGGCTTTAGCATTGTTAGTATTGAACACATCCATCGCAGCACCTACATTTACTGTATCAACTCCCGATTTACCTAATACTCAATCATTGAATATTAATAGTCCTAAATTATGTAATACCGCTAAAAATACTTTGGCCTACCTAAATAGAGGTTATGCCTATGATCCAGCAGTAATTCATTCGGGACATGTTGCACCGGTACCACTAAGCAAAATTAAAGCAACTCTGGTTTTTATTTGCCAGCACCAAGATCAAATGAATAATCCTACTTTTGTTAAAGAGCATTTTAACTTTATCCGTTGGTCCCCAGATTTAGCAAAAGCCAAGCAATTATCAGCGCATAAACCCTTGCTGCAAAAAATCCCCTCCAATCAGATTTTGATGACTAAGTACTATGTCCATCTCGCCAATGCCAGTACTAAAAAAGCCCAGTCTACCCCTTTCGCACTCTATGCTTTGCCTAAGGATGAACAACAAATGAGTCTCGAAGAGGCCAATTCACACCCTGAGCTAATCCGTTTCAAATACGGTAAACAAGCGGTTTTAAAAGGTGCCCTACCCAATGATGCAGTTACGCCATTAGCTTTTTTTAGCCGAGCAGATTTAGAATCCGCTTTGCTACAGGGTACTGTTGTCGCTGATTTTAATGGTACCGCTTCGGGGAAAAAAATATTTAATGTCCACCGCAATAATAATATTGCTTACGATCGTACCAAAGGACCATATGAACAAGAGCGTTTTTGGTATTTCAAAGAGGTTGATGGAATAAAGGGCTACGGAAAAGATGCCGATCAAAAAATTACTGTTGATCCTGAAGTAACCTTTGCTGCCGATCTTAATCAGCTAGGCTTAGGTAAATTACTGATGATTCAATACCGCGATAAAACCGGTAAATTGATTAGTCGCGCAGGGATATTCGCCGATACTGGGGGAGCATTTGCAGACAATCTCTACCAAGTAGATTTTCTAGCAGGTTCTTTTGCAGGTAATGCAGCTTTTGCCAAAGCAACACATAACCTACCGGATTATGTGAACGCTTATTTTATGGTACTAAAAGACTAAACCCATACTTAACTCGTCATAATTGAATTGCTTCAAATTAACATGCCTACGTACCGCGGCTTGTCCGCGGTATCCAGGAATCTATTCAAATACGTTATATCTTGGTTGAAAGTAAGATCTTTCTGGATACCGCGGACAAGCCGCGGTACGTAGTACTAACGCCAAGCGGTACGAAGTACTAAACCCCAATCAGTAAATAGTACTAAACCCCTATCGGGATAATTTCCATGGAATTTGTCCCGCCCGCAGTTCCTATTGCCCTACCACGAGTAAATAATACAAAGCCACTTTTTTCTAACACGCCTAAGTTTACTAGCTCTTGCATTACCTTTTGGTTTATCTGACTCGATTCGTACTGATGGTAATCAAGAAAAACCGGGAAGACATTATTAATTAGACTCAAACGGCCGACCGTTCTTTTATTAGCAGATACTGCAAAAATAGGCACTGTACTGTGTTGGCGAGACATCCATAATGCAGTATCACCTGATTCCGTTAATGCAATGATTGCTTTGATCGGGAAATGATTGGCAGCATGCATAGTAGCCATCGCTATGGCTTGGTCAGCACGTTGATAGTGGCATGTTTCTGGATCGGTATGGTAGTAAAAACTCGCATGTTTCTCAGCACTGAGGCAAATTTTATTGACCATATTAATTACTTTTACTGGAAAATTACCACTTGCTGTTTCAGCAGATAACATCACGGCATCCGTTCCATCCAGTATGGCATTGGCAACGTCAGAGACCTCAGCACGGGTAGGTTGTGGATTTGTAATCATTGACTCCATCATCTGGGTCGCAGTAATTACTACTTTATCTAACAGGCGAGTCTGCTCAATGATGTACTTTTGAATTGCTGGCACTTCTGCAGCACCCACTTCTACACCTAAATCCCCTCTTGCGACCATTATACCGTCTGACTCAAGAATGATTTCTGCTAAATGATCTAAGGCTTCTGTGCGTTCAATTTTGGCAATAATTAAAGTCTTTTTAGCACTATACTTGGTTAATAAGTCTCGGGTATTACGGATATCCTGCGCATCTTTAACAAAAGATAAACTGACATAATCCACTTCAGCTTTAATAGCAGTTTGTAAATCTCTTACATCTTTATCGGTCAGTGTACGTGCAGCAAGGCCGCCACCTTTTCGATTTAGACCTTTTAGGTTGGCAAGTACGCCCCCTTCAATCACTTTGCAGTGAATTTTGGGCGCTTTAATTGCGGTGACCTCGAGCTCTATGAGGCCGTCATTTAGTAATAAACTGTCCCCAACTTTTAGCTCTTGATCCAGATTGGGGTAAGCCACACTTACTTCATGAACATCACCCAGAAGGTCCGTGTTTTCGCAATCAAGGGTAAAGCTGGCTCCATCGACCAGAGTAATCGCTTTTTCTTTAAAACGTCCAATGCGAATTTTAGGGCCTTGTAAATCAGCCATCACAGCTAGGGGATGATTTAACTCTTCAGCAATTTTCCGCGCTTGAGCAATTAATTCGATAGCTGAGGTATCAGCATGAGAAAAATTAATGCGTAATACATTAACGCCTGCAATCATTAATTCGCGCAGGATAACCGGGTCACTGCTTGCAGGACCCACGGTAGCTACAATTTTAGTTCGACGTAACATCTTTTGCTCGCTCCTGCAAAATGGCGACGGCCGGTAAGGTCTTGCCTTCCAAACACTCTAAAAACGCCCCACCTCCTGTGGAAATATACGATATTTTTTCATTCAAATTATACAGATCAACCGCTGCTAGGGTATCACCACCCCCAGCTACTGAGAAGGCATTGCTGGCAGCAATAGCTATCGCTAAGGCACGTGTGCCATAGGCAAATTGAGGGAACTCAAATACGCCTACTGGACCATTCCAAATAATTGTCTTGGCATCATTGATAACCGATATGTAATCACTAACTGTTGCCGGTCCAATGTCCATAATCATGTCATCACTTGCTACCTTAGCTAAGGATTTATTGTAAGCGGGGCAGGTATCACTAAAAGCTTTACCAACTACCACATCACTGGGCAAAGGAATATAACAACCCTGTTTTTCAGCCAAACGCATAATGGTCCGCGCTTCTTCAAGCAAATCGGGTTCGTATAAGGAGATACCAATCTCGTAACCCTGAGCTTTTAAAAAAGTATTGGCAATTCCACCGCCAGGTATCAAAACGTCGACCATACCTACTAGTTGTTTGAGTAAGCTCAGTTTAGAGGAAACTTTAGCACCACCCACTAAGGCAACGATCGGTTTCTTAGGGTCTTTGAGCACTGTCTCAAGTGCGGCTAACTCTTTTAGTAATAAAGGTCCCGCTACTGCCGTGGGTGCAAATTTTGCAACACCGTAGGTTGAAGCATGTGCGCGGTGTGCTGTACCAAAAGCATCCATCACAAAAACATCGCAGAGTTTAGCTAAGCGTTGTGATAGCTCCTCATCATTGCTTTTTTCACCACGATTAAAACGAACGTTTTCACACAGTACTAGCTCTCCAGGTTTCACATCCAATCCATTGAGGTAATCTGTCACAAATCGCACTGGGTAGTTTACATTTTGTTTTAGATAATCAGCGACAGGTTGCAATGAAAAGCGTTTTTCAAAGTGCCCCTCTTCTGGTCGACCAAGGTGTGATAACACAATAACCGCAGCACCGGCTTGGAGTGCTGCATTAAGTGTTGGTAAAGCGGCTTGTAAACGTTGGTCGCTGGTTATAATTCCGTCTTTAATAGGAACATTCAAATCTTCACGAATTAAAACACGCTTCCCTTCTAGTTTTACATCACTCATTTTAAGCAAATTCATGCGATTTTTATCCCTTAACAATTCATCATTTGATGCGCGGTATCTAACATGCGATTTGAGAAACCCCATTCATTATCATACCAAGCAACTACTTTTACCAATTTGCCCAATACTTTTGTTTGCGCCGTATCAAAAATAGCGGAGGCAGGGTTGTGATTAAAATCACAGGAGACCAAAGGATCATCATTGATTTGTAAAATACGACTTCTTGCCTGACGTACTATATCATTCACTTCGTTAACTGTCGTTTCACGTTTAGCAGTGAATGTTAGATCGATAACAGAAACGTTAAGTACCGGAACTCGCATTGCAAAACCATCTAACTTCCCTACTAACTCTGGTAGTACCAGACCAACAGCTGCTGCAGCTCCAGTTTTGGTAGGAATAATAGATTGCGTAGCAGATCGTGCACGGCGTAAATCTTCATGGCTACCATCTAATAGTACCTGATCATTAGTGTAAGCATGAACTGTATTTAATAAACCAAATTCAATACCCAAGGCATCATTTAAAGGTTTTACCACAGGCGCTAGACAGTTTGTAGTACAAGAAGCATTAGAAACTATAGTATCGGATGCTTTGAGGATAGTGTGGTTCACTCCATAGACAATGGTTGCATCTACGTCTTTACCAGGTGCTGAAATCAGTACTTTTTTTGCGCCAGCAGTTATATGCTGCATCGCACCTTCTCTTGATGTGAAATACCCAGTGCATTCGAAGACGATGTCGATATCTAATTCTTTCCACGGCAGAGTAGCCGGGTTACGTTCAGCAATCACTTGAATGGGATGGCCATCTACGACTAAGGTTTTACCATCAACGACCACTTCACTTGCAAAACGCCCGTGCGTTGAGTCATAACGTGTTAAATGCGCAGTTACGTCTATACCCGACAAATCATTGATCGCAACAACGTCGAATTCATTTTGTTTGTTGGATTCAAAAATCGATCTTAAAATGCAACGTCCTATGCGACCATAACCATTAATCGCGACCCGTATTGCCATACTAATTCTCCGCTTGAGGTGACTAACTTAACTCTTATTGAACCTGAAATAGTTTTAAAAGCTTTCGTGCGTTACACCGTGTTTTTTTTCATTAAGTTTTCTAAGGTATTTACTATGTTGTCCACAGTAATGTTTAAAAAATTATACGCTTGCGCTGCTGGTGCAGAAACGCCGTAGCGATCCAAACCAATTACCGCACCATCGAGACCAACGAATTGATACCAATAGGCAGTGCTAGCCGCTTCAATCGCAATGCGAGTGCGCACTGAATTGGGTAGTAATTTATTTTTGTAATCACTGTCCTGTGCAAGGAAGCGCTCGGCACAAGGCATAGAGATAACTCGAATTTTAATACCCTGTGATTTCATCCGCTCAGCAGCAGTCATTGCTAGTTGCACTTCCGAACCCGTTGCAATTAACAGTGCATCAGGAGTTCCCTCGCAATCAATAATTGCATAAGCACCTTTGCTAATTAGCTCTGAAGCCTTCGTACTGTGTGGTAAGGCTGGTAAATTTTGTCGTGAGAGCAAAAGTGCCGCCGGACCATTGTGATTCTCAAGCGACAACTGCCAGGCAACTGCTGTTTCCATTAGATCTGCTGGGCGCCAGACTGTCATACCTGGAGTCATCCGCAACATAGCAGCATGTTCAACGGGTTGATGAGTAGGACCATCTTCACCTAAGCCTATTGAATCATGGGTAAATACATAAATAACGCGCTGTTTCATTATCGCGCTTAAACGAATCGCATTGCGAGCATAGTCAGAGAACACAAGGAAAGTTCCGCCATAGGGGATAAATCCACCGTGCAAGGCAAGTCCGTTCATCATTGCTGCCATGCCAAACTCACGGACGCCATAATACAAATAATTTCCTGAAAAATCGTCAGCTTTCACAGCTTGGGTTTTTGACCAATCCGTATTGTTAGAGCCAGTCAGATCTGCTGAACCGCCTAACATTTCTGGTAAGCGATTAGCAAAATATTCAATGCACTGCTGTGAGGCTTTACGAGTAGCTATTGCCTTTTCATTTTTTAAGCATTGCTCAAAAAATTCAGTAGAAATTGCCTGCCAGTCATCGGGAAGATCGCCATTCACACGCCGTAGGAATTCAAAGTTTTCAGCGGGGTATTTTTGCTCGTATGCATGCTGAGTTAGCAACCATTCCTGCTCTACTTGCTCACCTTCTGCATGGTGGTTCCATAGTTGATATACATGCTCAGGAATTTCAAAGGGTGGGTAGGCCCAAACAAAAAAGGATCTAACATTATCAATATCTGCGGCACCTAAGGGTGCACCATGTGATTTTTCACTACCTGCAACTGAAGAGCCTAAACCGATTATTGTTTTACAAATGATCAAGCTTGGTTGCGTTTTATTGGCTTGAGCCTGTTGAATTGCCTTTTCGATCGCATTCATATCATGGCCGTCGATAGCTTCAATTACTTGCCAGTTATAAGCTTTAAATCGCGCTGCTGTATCATCGGTAAACCAAGACTCCACTTTACCATCAATAGAAATACCATTGTCATCGTAAAAAACAATAAGCTTTTCCAAGCCCATAGTTCCGGCGTATGAACAGGCTTCGTGAGAGATACCTTCCATCAGGCAACCATCGCCGACAAAACAGTAAGTGTAGTGGTCTATCAGTGCAATATCGTCTTTGTTAAATTGTTTAGCCAAAATCTTTTCAGCAAGGGCAAAACCCACTGCATTAGCCAAACCTTGACCTAAAGGACCGGTTGTCGTTTCAACCCCAGGAGTATGTTCAAATTCAGGATGACCCGGTGTTTTTGAATGTAACTGACGAAAATTTTTTAGTTCTTCCAAAGGAAGGTTAAACCCTGATAAATGCAATAACGAATAGAGCAGCATAGAACCATGACCATTCGAGAGGACAAAACGATCGCGGTTGATCCAATGGGGATTTTTAGGGTTATATTTTAAGAACTTTTTCCACAAAACTGTTGCGATATCCGCCATTCCCAGAGGCATCCCTGGATGGCCTGATTGGGCCTGTTCTACCGCATCTACACTCAACATCCGCACGGCATTGGCTAAGTCTTTGGAAAGATTCATGTGTTCTCTTTTCGCATTTAAATTTAGGCGCTATTGTCGCTCAGAAGGCATTAATCAGCAAGAAAACAGTTCATTTTTAGTGATAAGTATTGTAAATTCCACGCCGTAATGTTTTTAAAATTTTACTTATTGTTCACTTTTTGATACAATAGGTCGATTTTATTGTTTAATCTAGAAAAAGCAATTGCGGGCATGCCCGTAATGGGCTGTCGATTGGCCACCACGTATTGCCTCGATGAAAAGCCAGATTATAGTAATCTGCTCTCCTTCTTTAGGAGTAGCCATTGTTGCCTTTTCTTAAATAATTTAGGACATCATGAATCCCGTTATTAAGCGCATAGAAGAACGCTATTTAGCACTTTGTAACTCCCATCTTGAACACCCAACAAAGGTGAGTTTTCGTGATCATTTAAATACTCTTGGCCCCAGTTTTTATGCTACTTTCCTTCCCGACCATTTAGCTGTCGTATTGGAATACAGCGTTTTATGTAACCAATTACGCACCAATATGAATGCCCTCTCTCAAGAGAATAAAGAGCGCGTTATTCAACAATTACGTGCAGCATTGATGTTGGCAGAGTTTTTGGAACACATCCATCGTCATTACTTAGTGGTACCTCGTGAAGTTGAGCGCTTCAGGCAGCATCAGTTTTTATACCGTGAATTATTGAGTGATTTAAGCGGGCAGTCGTTCAGCGAAACTATAGCAGCTGCGAATCCTGATTGGACAGTTAGCCAAAGAATCCGTGTATTTACGGCCGAAAATAATTGGTATCGCCTACTTTTTGTGCGTGCAAAACGTTTGTTCGATATGATTGATGTAGTGAACCAAAATGCAGGTGTATTTGGGCAGTTTGTTTTTATACTTGATAAAGCAACCGATCCTATAGTGCCCTACCTTGGCTGGTGTTTTCTTCTACCCCGTTTACTGTCGAATCTATTTTTTACTTTTAAACATGTCATTCCAGGGTCTTGGATGGATGAAAAAGAAGCTGCGGTTGATTGGCAAACACGCTTCTGGGCTCAGATGCAACGGCGATGGTTTGAGTTGGCGAATGATAGTACAGGTGTTGCTGTGGGATTAATCAATTGCTTTTTCCTAACTGGTGCCTTAGCTCCGTCCGCCCTGGTTTTATCGATTACTTTTTTTGCTTTTGACGTTTCAACTGCAGCTATTCGAGCCTATATCGAACTGACTCGTCTCGCAGCATTAGAAAGTGAATACATCAATCAACTACAAACCGAAACAAATGACGACAACCAAAACGCCATCAACGACTACTTACAGCATTTAACAAAGCGAATAGATTTTGAGAATCGTCGATTTACTATTAATGTAGGTGCTATAACAGCTATTTTTATTTCGATGCTTTTTTTAATTCCTGCCTTTGCAGTACATCCCGTAATTCCGTTTATTGGGGCGGTTTTGCTGGTGATAATTACGCTTGCTAATTTTATTTTAATGAACGAATTAGAAAAAACTCGTCCACAAGATGAAGTGCAAAGACCATCAAATTTGTCTAATTTAGGCTTTTTTGCTAGAAACCAACCGGCCAAAGAAAGCGATCAACCCGCCTATACCAATGAGATTTTGTGTAATTAGCGCTTTTCCTCCGATTCAAGCAAGATGACATCTCTTCCCAAGAGGTGCTACCATTTCTTTTTAATTTATCTTCGAAGGTACAACATGCCAGCACCTGTAGGATTGCCCCAATTTAGCCACATTGATGTTAAGAAATTTCAACCTCATTTAGAAGCCATGTTGAAAAGACATCTCGAGCAAATAGCCTCCTTACTCAAAGAAAATCATCACTATACCTGGGACAATTTAATGTACCCGCTAGATGATTTAGATGATGAACTTGAACGCTTTTGGTCGCCTTTTTCCCATTTGCATGCGGTAATGGATTCTCCGGAACTGCGGGATTGCTACGAATCCTGTTTACCGCATTTGTCAGCATATAGGGCCGCAATTGGCCATAATCGCGAACTTTACGAGACGATCAAAACAATTGACAGCAAAGATTTAGATTCTACCCAACAGAAAATTCTAGCGGATTGTTTACAAGGATTTGAGCTCTCAGGAGTTGCTCTTTCAGAAACGAAAAAGAAACGCTTTGAAGAAATTCAAGCCCGTTTGGCCGAACTATCTAATAAATTTGAAAATAACATACTGGATGCCGCGCAAGCTTTCACTATCTATTTGGTAGATGATAAACGTTTAGGTGGCTTGCCAGAGCATGCCTTAAATACAGCCAAAGAACTTGCTGAGGAAAAAGGCTTAGAAGGTTATGTGTTCAGTCTGGAATACCCTAGTTTTCATGCAATAATTAGTCATGCCACTGACCGGGCACTGCGTGAAGAGATATACCAAGCCTACGTAACACGCGCCTCTGACCAAGGCCCTTCGGCTGGGACTTATGATAACACGCGCTTAATCGATGAAATTCTGGCCTTGCGTCATGAATTAGCACAATTATTGAATTTTAAAAATTTCGCCGAATTGTCTTTGGCAACAAAAATGGCAGAATCAACCTCACAAGTACTTGGTTTTATGGAAGATTTAGTGGGCAAAGCTCGCCAACAAGCACAAAACGAATTCAAAGAACTTCAACAATTTGCTGCCGATCAGTTTGGGATTAACCCTATCCAACCTTGGGATGCTGCGTTTTTATCTGAAAAAAGAAGACAACAATTATTCACCTTGTCCCAAGAGGATTTACGACCTTATTTTGTTCAGCCTAAAGTAATGGAAGGCTTATTTGCCGTCGTTAAAAAACTGTATGGTATGACTATTGAAGAGATAAAAGGCGTAGATGTTTGGCATAAAGACGTGCGGTGCTATTGCATCATTGATGAAACCAATCAAGTGCGCGGGACTATTTATACTGATTTATTTGCTCGCCCTAATAAACACAGTGGCGCCTGGATGGACTCCATGCAAAGTCGGAGAAAATTAGCAGATGGCAGCATACAACTCCCTATCGCCACGCTAACCTGTAATTTTGCCAAGTCATCTTCTAATAAACCGGCGACCTTATCCCATGATGAAGTCATTACTTTGTTCCACGAATTTGGTCATTGTTTACACCATATTCTTACTCAAGTGAATTATTTAAGCGCGTCGGGGATCAACGGTGTGGAATGGGATGCGGTGGAATTACCTAGCCAATTTTTCGAAAATTGGTGTTGGGAAGAAAGCGCCCTTGCCTTATTAACTGGGCATGTCGATAGTGGTGAACCTCTGCCTCAGCAATTGTTTGAGCGTTTAACGGCCGCTAAAAACTTCCAATCTGCAATGGGCATGTTACGACAAATCGAGTTCTCCTTATTTGATTTTCGTATCCACCAAGAATACGAAGCTGATAAAAACACTCTAGTGAATGACGTTCTCGCGGATGTTCGTACGAAAACCAACATCATCCCCATAGCCCCCTATAACCGTTTTCAACACAGTTTCAGCCACATTTTTGGCGGTGGCTATGCAGCCGGTTATTACAGTTACAGCTGGGCTGAAGTCCTCTCCAGTGATGCGTTTTCTAGATTTGAAGAAGAAGGCGTTTTTAATCCAGAAACAGGTAAGGATTTCCTTCGATTCATTCTTGAAGCTGGCAGTTCGCAAAACGCTGCTGAAGCCTATAAGGCTTTTAGAGGGCGTCATGCAACTGTAGATGCTTTGCTACGCCACAATGGCATTCAATAAAGACAACAGCAGCCCTATCTGGGGCTGCATTTAGTTTTAAAGTATCTACTGCTGCCCCCTCTTTTTATGTTATACTTAAAGTGTACATATTGGGGGCGACCTGGTTTCGACGTGGGTTGCAAAACCAGAGGTGCATGCCGAGAATGAGAACTCTCGTAAATCAGACTCAAATAAACATAAATGCAAACAATGCAAACTTCGACGCTGAGCTAATTGCTGCTTAATAGAGCCTTAAGTTCAAGTCATCGTGTACTGGCCTAAACCCCAGTGCCCCGTTCGACCGGGCCCGCTTATCGGCATCGAATCAACGGTCATAGGAGATAAGCTAGCGCTATAATCCATCCCGGGTTATTTCGCGAAACTCAGGGAATCGCTGTGTACTATCTTGCCCGTCAGAGAGCCCACAGTTAAATCAAATGACAAGGCTACGCATGTAGAACTGAAGGCAGAGGATCTGCGGACGCGGGTTCGATTCCCGCCGCCTCCACCAACTAACTCATTGATTTATAATTAAATTTTTGAAATTAATTATAAAAAAGGGTTTATTCTAAGTTTCCTTATATCCCTTCTACACCAATTTTGATCTAAAGATTCTCTAAAAACGACCGTTTTATGAGAGTGATTATTAAATTTAATAAACCTCCTTAAACTCAGGCTCGTTAATTATTAAAAACCTATCTCATATTCAAAATCTAAAAAAATGCATTAAAAGTTCAATTTTTGAGATTAATTATTTAATAAATTATCTGTTTTTCCATTCCGGTAAACGATGGGTTTGTGAACGCACGATCTCAAATCTTAAAATTTTAAATATACCCCTAAAACCGGTTCGTAAACTCTATATATTAAACAAAGTTCTTTTGAATCTAAATCATTTAGACTTAATGAACAAGGGAATGAATGATGGTTTTTGGATTTCCATGTCTAAGTCTACAAAATTAAATGGGGGCGGTCTCCTCTAAAAATAAGTCAATTTGTATATTTCAAAACGGAGAACGTCCCGGACCGTCCCCATTTTTTATATATCATTTACTTTAAGGAGTTCTTAAACTCTTCAAGTAAATCCAACCGGCTCATAAAATCAGTCTCTAACAATTCAGGATTTTTAATTAGTTTACTGAGTTCTTCTGAACCTAAATGTTTTTTAGCTTGCGAATACTGCTCTACCAAATGCGAGCGTTTTGCAATATCCAGTTGATTTAGCCAATCCATAAGCTCTATTTTATTCGGTTCATCTTTACACACTTCACTGGTTAAACTAATAAAGCTTCTTTGTTTATTTTCGGGTTGTTGCATCAATAGCTTCACGAAATGCTTCAATTCATCCTGATTCATCTTAAGTTCTGCAAGTATTTGTGCAATAGTTATGGGATAGGATGCCTGAATGATTTCGAGTATTTGTATTTGTTCTGCAGCAGGATAATAAAGACTTATAATAGATAAAGCACGTGACGCGGACGTTAAATCGATGGTCAAATTTGCAGGGGTGTTGGGATCTAAGCCCCATAACGATAATAAATCAGCGAATTGCTCTAATTTGGAATGCTGCTTGAAATAATCCAGGACTCTTTGATTTATGACTATGGCATAAAGCCTACTACTTTGTATCAAGTCAAGAGGTCTTTCTATATGTTTTAAATATTCTTGTGCACCTTCAGTTAAAGTAAATGATTTAGAATTATCGGTTAATATTTTCTTTTCAGCTTCTGCTGGAGCAAGTTGGAAGAATTGGTTCGGTTTCGCGCGATGTTTAGTATAACCTTTACCCATTAATTTGAGCATAGCGATACGTTTTTTCATGACCTCAATAAATAGCCATGCAGCATGTTGAGAAAATAATTGATTAAATTGCACTTGCTTGTCGGTAGCTTTCGATGAGTGCGCCATAATTGAGATAGCTAGGTGAATCCGTTTGATAACGGGTAAAATCTTCATATTCCCTAATGCTTCTGGTGAATCTTTTTCGTGGTGTAAAAGGGCAAAGTAAAGACGATATAGTTGTGCTCGAGTATCATCTGCATTTTTAAATAAACTCACTCCATGTGTATGTCGTACCTTAGTAAGCTCCCAATTAGCTTTTTGAAAATTTTTTTTTATTCCAATCAAATCGCTAAGGAATTGCAGTATCGATTTATCATAATTCTTCTGATACTGTGAGGTATTAGGTCTAAAGTGGCCCTCAGTAGAACCCCCTTTTTGTACTACTGAATCAGCGCCTTGAGGAGTTAATACAAACGAAATATTACTTGGTTTCGCAGGATGAGCGATGAAATCCAAACTTTGATCAACGGTTACACGTTCATCGTCAAAGTTTTGCAAAACTAAAGCGGGTATTTGCATAGAATTGGGTAAGTCCTGAGTTAAATCTTTTAGACGTTTGAAGGCCCCATCATGCAGAATAAAACCATTGAATAAATGTTTAGATATGCTGTTTAATAGTGTCGTCACTTTTGGTAATTGTTTTCCAGCCGTTTTATCCTCTAATTTGTTTTTATTCGATAACAATAAGTTGACCAACGCGCCTTTGGTTGCTCCAAAACTTCCCCCAAAATATACCAGGGGTATTCCTGAAAAACGTTCCTTCAAAGCACGAGCAAAAAGGAGTAATTGTTGAAGAGTCTTGTTAAGTAATTCATTTCCTGGGCCCGTAGCTTGCATTTGTTGTGATTGATGAATCGTCTGCCAGTTATCATGAGTTAGAAACTTTACTACGATGTAGCCGTTAGTTATTAACATTTCCTCTGAGTCATATAATGATTGTGAGTTGTCCTGAAAATCGTAATTGAAGAAGCCTCCATAATAACTGAGTATCACGCCTTTCACTTCGTTAGTTTTGGGATAGAAAATGCTGTATTCAAAAAGGGCAAGTTCATTGCCAAAATGTTTAACTATGGATTGACCCAAATGATTTGTATTACTAGAAAAACTGTCAAATGATTCTCGCGCTGGCTCAACGGTAAAATCACTGTCTGGCTTTTTAGTTAAATTTAAACGCCCCAAACGCCCTTTACTTTTAACCTGCTCATATAATTCCAAATGATCACGGTTAGGAATTGTGAAGGGAATCTCTTGTACTTTCATTATTTGATTTACGAAATCACGGCAATCCTCTTCAGTAAAAGTCGCATTCAATTGAAACAAGTATTTTAATCTTATTTCCAACGCTCTAGAGTTAAAGTCCTCATCTTGTAAAAGTGAGTTATCTGCGTAGATAAATGCTGATTCATCTAGCACAATTGCTTCTAGCATAAATTCTTTATCCTGCCTAAGATCTTTATCTGCAAAATTTAATAAATCGATCGAGCCATTTTTTATAGCTGAAAGTAAGAAGGCCTTGTTTTTTGATAATTGCAGCTCTTTATTAGCTATTAGGTTACGGTCTATTTCAACTGCTTTCAGAAGCAATTCTGTATTAACCTTGAACTTTGGAGGCGCATATCCCAATATATTAGGATCCTTAGCATATGCTGCAAAAAATACTTCAGGATCCGCTTTTAGTTCATCAGAAAGATATTGATATGCCAGTGGTTTAATCGAGATTGCTCTTAAAGCAAAATTTTTGTTGTTTTTTAATGAATCAGCTGCTCCACGAATTCCAGACAAATTCCATTCTAAGGTTTTAAGAATGAATTGCTCATCTGCTTTTAATCTCGTAGAACAGAAATCAATTATACTGTCATGGTCAAAGCTTCGACTGAATGCCAATAAAGCAAGTTCTGTATCATCTCTTAGCTTATCTGATGCATGTTTGAATAAATTCGTATTCTCATTAACCGCACGAAAAGCGAGAACTCTATTATTTTTTAGACGGGGAGAAATAAACTCAAAATTACGAGGATCGGCATCTATCGCTTTAAACGCTACTTCATCGTCATCCTGAAGCGTTGCTGAAAGAAACTCAAGTATGACACAATATTGCTCTGTAGAAGATAAGGCATTAAGGACTACGTCTTTATCATTTTTTAAGGTGTCTGAGCAAAATTTTATATTCAAAGGTCTCAAAGAAACAGCGATTAATACTAACTCTTTGTCATTTTGTAGTCTCTTGGATGCGTATTTGAAGACTTTTGGGTTTATTTTAAGTAGTTCAAGCAGTAATTGCCTGTTGTCTCTCAAATCCTCTATAGCATAGGCAAAAGCCTCTGCATTAAATTCAGATGCTTTGCTAATAAATTGACTATTTGACAGGACTTCCTTCGGTGCTTCTTTGAGAATCTCAGCATCGTTTTCTATGTCAAGCATCAAACTTTGTGGGTTAGACCAGTCATACATACCGATTGATACCTAAAATTGTTGGTTTAATTATAGTCTAAGTGATTATAAATTACCATTTATAAGATTGACCCTTCGGTAACATTTACTTATGGGACAACTAAATCAAGACAGAGATTGTTGGAAAACAGAAAGTTATACGGGCAATCGAATTTGAAACTGAGACCTCCCTAATAATATCGCACAAGCATCACTAAAAGGGTTTATTTCGGGTCTTTAGCAACCATGGGGTACTACCATTAACAACATAGCACACTGACACGAGTTCTTTAATTTTCAAAGTTACTTAAGCACTAAGCTCTCCCATGAATCAAGTTTGGAATGTTCAAACTCTTCATTAGTTTTAAAAAATCTGATAGCAAACAGCTCCTCTTGATATTTCTTGCGATCTATTAAAATGGGTAGCGCAGTGACCATAATAACCTCCCTCACATGCGGTGATAATGAAGGCATTAGCTGTATGGATGTCGCTTGTATTAAAAATCATTTTGGGCTGCTTTTCTTCAACTGCACCGCGGCAATACCAACTTACATATCCTGATCAAGAAGTCTGTGTATCTGCCCAACAAGGTAAAATGGAATTGATATCAAGGTGTATTCAACTGAATTCCCTAAATAATCTTTAACACTAACAAGAGTCTGATTTGGATAATCGGAATTAATACGTACGGCAACAGGATATTTTTTCAATCCGATGAAAAAATGTAATGACTTTAAACTTCCTGAACTACCTGCTTTAACTTCAATAGGGAATACTTTATTACCATGTTGTATTACATAATCAATTTCAGCATTCGAATTAGCTTCTTCTCGATGCCAACAATATAATCTAGGTTCAATATACGGTTGTTCTACAGTTCTTAGCAGTTGACCGACAACCTGTTCAGCCAGGCCACCATTGTTAATCATAACCAGTTCATCTATTGCATTAATTTGATTTAAAGTCAGTCCCAAGGCTGTGCTGCATAGTCCTACATCAAGGAATATTTCTTTAAAATATTTTTCTTTAATTTCCGCAGCTAAAGGTACACCATTTGCGGAGCAGCTTTGCACACGATGACTAATTCGAGCTTTTTCTAAAAGTTCCAATATTTGTTTAATCGTAGCCGCTTGAATGGCTTTATTTACTTTGCTAAATACAAATTTTTGAGCGAGCATTCTAGGGATTGTACTCATCACTTCATCTAAACGGTTTGTTGCAATACGACCGCTGTATTTAGAGAAATCATCACGATAAGTAGCTAACAAATCATTTTGAATTTGGCTAACATTATTCAATGAACGTTCTTTGATCCAATTAGAGACTACAGCGGGTAATCCACCAATTAATACATATTCCTTAAATAAATTGCTTAATTGTTCATGAATTGCAATCGGTACTTCGCTACTTAGATCGTATTGAGTTAAATAGTCGAATAAAGCACTTCTATCATTCGCTAATAGAAACTCTTCAAAAGATAAAGGCTCTAAATGCATATAGCTGATTCGACCTACAGGCATACTAAATGTATGCTGGGCTAACTCAAACTCCAATAGGGAGCCAGCCGCTATAACTGCCAATTGAGGTAAATCTTCAGCAAACCAACGAAGTTTGCTAAAGAGTTGCGGGGAAGCTTGTATTTCATCGAGAAACAATAAGCAAGGAACAAAAGGGGTCAAGTCTTTTGATAAATGCATTTTAATACATCCCAGTATCAGAAGACTTGCCCCCTAAATCCTTGGCGGTATAAATTTATTAATGAAGTATTCATCTGGCACCCCTATCTTATGATTCAAAGGTGTAAATAATCCAGTCCTCTCCTTTAATTGCTACCTCAGTTTTAGCAGGGGTCACTGAAATGAATTTTTTAATGGCTTGCAACCAAAATGAACAAGCAATGGTATTCCCCACTAATACTCTGACTTGCCATGAGCCTTTAAATTGCTCCCATATATTAAGAGCCGCCGCAGTGCCAACGCCATGTCGCTTGTATTTTTTCATGATAAAAAATTCAGAGATATCCCAAACGGCCGTATCATCCGAAATAGGTGAGCCCTGTTGCACTAAAATAAACCCGGCTATTTTCTTGTCAACGTAAATCAAATAAGGAAAGCGAGTTGACTCCGTCCAATACAAAGGCAGATGCTCATACCCATAAAAACCATCGTCGCCAATATCAAAGTCGCAGAATTCTGTGAAATCATAGGCATATAATTCTAATAGATTCGCCAGCAATGGCTTCTGCTCAATGGTGGCTTTAATTACTTCTATTTGCATTTTGTTTCCTCATTTTGTCAATGAGATTCAAATATTTTTTTATCAAATCTTCGACGGTATTTATCGAAAAGCTAGGGCAATAACGTGGATATTCCCGATCTAAGCCACAAGAGCGTTTCTCTAAAAGCTCTATGTCATATTCAATCATGCTAGAGCGCAAGATAATTTACAGATGATTTTTAAGTAAATCAACTGTAGAAGTGAATCAATGGGGTCAGGGAAATTTCAAATTTACATCCAATTCTACAAATGCTATATAGGCTCATATTGAATTAAAGAAGATCATGTATGAGCATTGGGCAGGCGCTGAAGAACGCGTTGAATGAGTTGAGCCAGTTAAACTGGGCAAAAATACAAGTGGGTAATGCAAAAGTAGTTGCTCTTCAAGTGACTGTTCATCCTTATTATAGTGAAGCTGTTTCAATCTTAATAAGCAATGGTTTATCTCATTTAAAAGATAAAGGGTGGGAGAAAGTCCGTTTTCTTTTTAGACACAGGATTTACTTTACCTTTTGCTATTTCGATAATGCGATACCAGTTATCCCTTCCGCAAAGAATTTTATTGAACAATTAGAGATTTCTATTATTGACTATGTTCGGGAGCTTACTTCCAATTGGACAAGGGTGACGGATAAAAGCATTTTTCCGGATCTTTACGCAAAGGAAATCGAGCAAGTAAATAACATTGTTATGGAGAATCCTTGTTCAAGAGACTCTTTTATTTTGCTAAGGATATTAAATATTCGTTATAACGCTAATATTTCGATTGATAATTTTAAAGAACTCTCCTGGTGGGCCTTACGGCCAAAGGAGAGCGCTCTAAAATTAACTAATGATTTTATGATTGGTACTGAAAAAGAGCTTTTAGAATTTATCGCGATTATTTCTATGGAATGTTCTCCTGCGAACTATCAAGCTGAAGTCAAAGAAGAAAGTAGAGCTGGTACTTTGCAAACCTTATGCGCACAATCAATCTCCCGTTACTCGTTATTTTATCCTGAACTTTTTGGCTTTCCTCGTTTACAACAGATGCGAATTCCTGAGAATTTACTCAATGAAATTGAAGACGCCTCTATGGAGCATGTCGATGAGTGGGATGGAATAACAAAATACCGAGGTAGAATAATTATATATAAAACGACGCCCTCTTCATTTTGTTCGTTTTCAACAGAATTCTATCTTATATCTCCATCAAGAGTGAATCTAAGAGTAGGCTATATTTCAAAACATCCTGATGCTGGTGATATGTTACAAACGGCTTACTCGTTGCATAATTTGGTGTTTTCGAGCCTTGCTTATGGTCATAAATTAACGAGCTCCGAACTTAAATATGCTAATTTCAAAATCAGACTTCCTACTCCAGATGAACTTGCTGTAATCAAGGATGCATTACAAACGAAGAAAATAAATTTTGAGAACCGCTCTAGTAAAGGAATGGATAGTTTAATCGACCAGCAAATTCTAGAGACTGAAGACCCACTTGCAGAGGAATTTAAAAAACTAACTGTGTAAACTATGAAGAGGCTGGGCTGAATAAGAAATCAATGGGGTCTGAAGTTCCCATTGATCCATGGTCCCTTGGCAATGACCAACCTTGTAGACTAATTGGTTGATTAATTATTTTGGTTTACTCTGTGGATTCCCAAGGCTTAAATTTTCCAACATTAATCCCAAAGTCGCCGAAGCCTCATCAGCAGATTTAGCCTTAATAGGAACTCGTTCAACTTTAGTACTGCTGAAGAAATCAGGAGATGAGCTATCACTTTGCTGTGAAAAGTATGTAGGGACTTGAGATTGAGGATTTTTGGTTTCAACCCATTTTTTAGGTTTGGTAATTTCTCCTGGGCAAGTGAGAGTCAATGAATCCGGATCAGGGCATGTGCCCCTACAAGAGATTTCTTTAAGAGCAGTAATCCTTCCATTAATGCCGATGTTCTTTAAAGAAACATCTTCTTGAAGTGATTCGATCACAGCATTATTACCTACTGTTTTTAGACTAATTGACCCCTTAGCCTTCATTACAATTGAATGTCCTGCCCCACGTGGGTTTGTTATTTCACCTTGATTACTTGTAAGAGATACTTCATCACCAACAATCCCTACAGCAATATTTTCTTCGGCCAGGAGAGTACTTTCTTGTCCAACATTATCATATATGATTATGTCTTTTTGTAATGAAATAATTGAGCTAGATTTGCCGATGGATGTAAGACAGATTTCTTTGTATGCTTCAATTCTAACGGAATCATTAACTGCTTCAGCTCTAATAGAATTTTTATCACTTTTTATTTCCGAATGATGGCCTACATTCTTTACTTGAATGGCGTTGCTAGCAAAGATACTAACATGTTCTCCAATGTTCTCTGCACGGATAGTGCTTTGCTTACTGCTTAAACTTGAGTAGCCGCTGACATCAGATTCAATAATGATTGCTTCACTTGCCTCTACTGTTGATGTTTCGCCTATTATTTTTGCTTGTACACCATTTTGAACACTTTTAATCACACATTTATCACCAACAGTTTCCACTTTAATCGCACCAAGGGCAGTAACCCGTGTTTGATCCCCAATAGATGTTGCGGTAATTCCTCCATATACACTTTTTATAACGCAATTCTTGCCAATAGCCTTGGCTGTTAGCTCTACGTCTGTTGTTAGATGGACTTTATCTCCTAAGTCACCGTTAATTCTCACTTTAGGCTGATAGTCAGAAGCATTTGTATGATTGTTGGTGCTCGATTCTGCTGATTGGGAGGTAGATGCGATTTTGTCATCCACAATGACTATTTTGCCATGTACTACAATTTTTCTTCCTTTGTATTCTGTACCATCAATGGTTGCAGAAATATATTCAGGATTCTCATTTTTTTCAAACAAACAGGCCCAATCATCGTCAATAGCACTAATGATATAAACACCATTGCCTTGCTCAATGACTTGATAATCTGTAAAAATCCTATCGCCGATTTTTACATCCCCCATATATTTATTACCTGTTTTCATGCGAGAACTAATGCCATACGAACGAACAATTACTGTTGAATTAGGTGCAGCTACAAGGTTTATGTTACTAGTATCCGCATACAGCTCTGTGATTCCCGAGGTTTTGATTGTATTTCTTAATTTCTCTGAAACCTCAACTATAATATGGACACCATCCTCAACATGCCCGTTAATCAATAAAGAACCTTCTTTAATGTTTATCTGCGCATTCTTTCCTACATTTCCTTCAATAGTTAAATCTCCTCTATGTTCGAGTATTTCATCTGGAGATAATTGCTTTATAGTTTTCATAACACACTCACTAATTATTAAATAAAAATTTGAGATCAAATAATAGATGAAGTGTAGTTTGAGTAGCAATGGGCAAACAGGGTATTTTATACCCAATTAGTGTCACATTCTGTTTGAATAACAAAAACATATATCAATAATTTCTCACTGTGAGCAATTATGATATATTTTATATTTGGAAAAAATAATATCTACTAATGAATCGCTTATATAAATATTACACTGATAACTTTACTGAACTGAAAATTGCTCGCTTTCGGAATGGAGTAAAGCTTGTTCGGCCTGATGTTAAATGGTCTAAAGAGCATGGAATTGATCTGGGTAATACAGTTACCGACGCATTCGCTCTGCCATTCAATGTTGGGTTTCTAAATCTTGAAAATAGAGTTGAAAATCTTAACATACACAGTGCCAGGATTTTAGGATTTTCGGAAACCAAAGATGCTATTGGTATATCAATGAGGGATGTTGCAACTTCTGAAAGTGCACAATTAGTAGAACGCTGTAATAAACAAACTATTCTATTAGGCACAACCCAAATATTTGAGCAACATATCTTAAGAAATGATGATTTAAGTATTAATCGTTTGCAATTTGTCACCCCCTGGTATGATGAAAATAATAATATCGTTGGAATATTTGGTTGTAATTTAGTATTGGGAAAACATCCTTTGGCTGAATCATTAATGTCAATTTCAAAACTAGGTTTAATGAACATACCAGGACGAAGTTTGCCCGGTAAAAATATTGCGAATATATATCTTACCAAACGTGAGATAAATGTTTTGCATCATACTGTGAATGGCAAAACCGCTAAAAATATCGCGGAATCAATGGGTTTATCCGTTCGCACAATTGAACATCATTTAGAAAATATTAAATCTAAATTTAATGTGACTAGCAAATCTGAATTGATTGAAAAGGCTATTGAAGAATTTGACGTATAGGAATTATCAAAAATCGATGGGGAGGATAAATTAATAAGACACTGATAATAAAGTTTTGATGAGTTAATGCAACATTCAAGCCCTGACCCAGTGAGCCCGTTACCCTTTGCAGGTAGCCTGGACACGCTTTTGGTGTCCAGATTTGTTGCATCTTGCTTTAATAATAGAGCAGGTAATCCCATGACAATTAGCTTATTAGAGACTTTGGATACTATAAGCTGAGAATATGGGGTTAAAATAATTAATGGGGCATACTCGATTGATTGCTTATTTCAATCAAACTTTTTCAAAATTTTGACAATGAGTTTCCTTAATAAATATCAACAGGATAAGCGCAATAATTAAATAAATAGGAAGCAATACAAGTGCCATTTTATAGCCATACGTTGAGAATTGATGTATCCCATTGACTAAACACCCATCCCAACCAAAATCTAATAACATACCAACCAATGGCTCGGTAAGCGCCTCGCAAATAGAATCAAACGTATTCATGAATCCAAGCACTGTGGCTGTTAACAGAATAGGAAAGCTCTCTTTAATCATAGAAAAGCTGATAAAAAAACCGCTGGCTCCAAATCCAAATAAAAATAAATACAGGCTGATTACTCCCATGTTTATGTTTGTCCCATAAATCACCATCATTAAACATACAGAGGACAATAAGGTACCAAATGTCATCAATGGTTTGCGTTTACCTATAGCATCTGACAACCATCCTAATAAAGGCGCTCCTATAGCAAATCCAATAAAAATCCATGAAACAGCTAAGGCAGCCTTTGGTGCAGATAGGCTATAGGCTTGCTGTAGAAATGGTACACCCCATAGTCCGCCAAAAACTGAAACAGGAGCAAATGCAAGCCCACTATAAAATGATAGGAGCCATGCTTGTTTCGATTTTAATATGAGGATAGGTTGAGCCTTTTTTTTCGGTTGGATTACAACTTGCTTTTTTTCTTTATCTCTAATCGCAAGGACATAGATCAAGCTGAGTAAAATTCCCAATCCTGAAATAATCTGTAAAGCCGTTCTCCAACCAAAATTCTGCACTAGTAATGATAATGGAGCTTGTCCACCAACTGCACCTAACATAGCAGCCGTCATGCACATACCAGAAATAAAAGCGAAGCGTTTAGGAGGAAACCATAAAGCAGCATTTTTAAAACAAGAAACGGCTGCAAATGCAGCACCAAAACCAATAAAGGCTCGACTTAAACACGCTAGAATCAATGAACTTGTTTCAGAAAATATCAAAGTACTTATACCGCAAATCAATATTGCCAGAGCTGTTAAATATCGAGGACTAAATTTATCAAGCAATATGCCTACAGGAATTTGCATCATTAAGTAAGCATAAAAATAACAAGCTGATAAATTACCTAGCCCTACCCCATTAATGTTAAATGCATGCATTAAATCGCTTGTCATTACACTCGGTGATACCTGAACTAAATATTTATAAAAAAAGAAACAGGCCCCGAGAAACCAAACAAACCAAGGATATATGGTTCGCATATATTTTTTTGAATCATTATTATTTTGCATAGTGGTAATTTCCACCGCAAGTGTAGCAAGGGCACCTGACGTAGCTAACGTAGACATTGATTGTTTTGCAGTTGAAAATTTATACATGATAATATCCTCATAATAATTAATGAAAAACTAATTGTTAAGCTGATGTTATCTGCTAGATAATCTGCCCTGAGACGGGCAGATAACGGATTAAATGGTGGGCCGACTCAGAGCAAAAAAGAGTGTAACGACCACCACAACGAAGAATGAAAATTGGGTAAATGAAATAGCTAGCGAGCCAACAGTAACCATACTGTGGTTTTGAAATGAAAGATCATTTGTTTGCTCTTGGCTTAAATTCATTTTTAAATCTGTATAAATTAAACTTAATAGAACATGCTAACTTATTGAACAATAACGTGTCAAGTGCACTTCAATATTACCCCAAATTAATTGGCAAAATTCAAGCCCTGACCCGCATGGCACTTACTTAAGGGGCAATCGAGTCTGAGCCCATTGATTTATAGATTAATTTTTCTTGGTTTTTTACCTTGTGCTAAACTGACAAAGTAAGCAAAGAAAGGATTTTCTTTTAAGCATAACTTTAATTCTTTAACTCCACCTGCAGACAGAATATATTTTACATCAGGTGCAAAATCGATGAGTGTTTCTAACATCTGTGCATCGCTAGCTTTACTTTGATGTAATATCTTCATTTGTTGCTCTATCATTCTAATAGTGAGCTTGTCGTGATGATTTAACATGTTACCTCTTTTGATCACATGGTTTGATGGCAATTGCGGTTCAATGATGGATGCTAACATAGAAAGTATTTAATAATGATGTTTATGTCATTGATTCTGACATTAGGTTACACCAATTTCGCATTTGCCAATTCCTATACTCTAGACTTGTCAGCCCATACTTTATACACTGTGGGTTTTTATGAGGCCCAAATACCCGAGTCCTCTAATATTGAAAACAGATATTTATAGCATTAAGGAATACTCTCATGACCACTATAGCTGAAGTTATTGAAAGTTTAGCAAAATTTTCTGATAAGGAAGGTGTGTCCGCACTTATTGCGGATTTAAGGTTATTTAGTACAGCAGCTAATACCCCATCTGCACTTTTTGAAAAATCTAGAAATCAATTAATAAGCCTTATGTCGCAAACAGCTGTAATAAAAGACAACATTACTCTTGCCGCTATAGCACACAAAGGTTTATTAGCTTTTGCAGAATTTAAACCAGAAAACAATGAGGATCCTATTTTAAAGGATTCAATAGAGCCCGATGATGTAGTTTTTACTTCAACAGGTCATAAGTTTTCTATATCTAATTTAATTCAGTATCATAATTCTCGTTACTATAGTGGAGCTAAGTTAGGGGAGCACTCGAATAGTAAATGGCTATTAAACCCATTCACAAATCAAGGATTTGATTTAATGGATGTTGCTCATATCCAAAGGATTGCTCAGCAAAAAGGACTGCAAATTCTAGACTTGAGGATTCTTGAGGCTACACCCGCAGTAGTAGATGAGCCTATTCTTGCTGATGTTGATACTGGCAAGGTTTCTCTTCCAGAGTCTTCTCTTCCAAGCTCGAACCCCCACGTTTTTTTTAATGGCTCTCAACCTTTATCAACACCTGCACGTGCTACTAATTCGAATAGCACGACTTTATATACTGAGCCATAGGATTGTGTTGTACGAACTCAATTGGAAAGATAAATTAATAAGAGAAAGGTAATAAAGTTTTTGCTGAGTTAATGCAAAATTCAAGCCCTGACACCGTGAGCATACACAAAACTCAAAAATATTGTTTAACCCAACGAACAATATCTTGAGCACTCATCACCCCGGAGTGTCGAACAAGCTCTTTTCCATGTGAAAAAATCATTAAAGTTGGAATACTTTGAATTTGGTAGCGAGCAGCTAAGGCTTGTTGCGATTCAGTGTTGATTTTAATAAGCCTAACTTGGGGCTCAAGAAGCTTTACAGCCGCTTCAAAATAAGGCGCCATCATTTTACATGGCCCACACCATTCAGCCCAAAAATCAACAAGCAATGGAATATCGTTATTCCTGAAATGAAGATCAAATTGCGCTTCATCTAGCGCAACAGGCTTTCCATCAAAGATAGCTTTTTGACACTTCCCACATTTAGGATGCTCGGTTAATCGTGCTGAAAACATACGATTTGTTGTATGACAGTGAGGACAAACAATATGGATTGAATCACTCATAACACTAGTTCCTATTTATTTTACTTCGTTAATTTTTTATATCTGACTACTAACTCTTACCCAATAAACTTTTTTAAAATCATCTCAAGAGGACAAAATCCTGTAAATCCACTTTGAAAAAGATTAGCTCCTACAAATACAGTAAACCATAAAAAATTAATGCTTATAAATACTGGACTGGTCGATACACCTAGCGCGAGCGATATCAAAACAAAGGCACCAGCGACAATACGAATAATACGTTCAATAGTCATCTTCTATTCCCCTAATGATGAGTTCTGTGGGTACGCTTCCACCAACTTAAATAGACTAATGGAATTAAAAACAAGGTAAGTACTGTTGAAGCAAATGAGCCAAACATCAAAGAAATAGCAAGCCCGCCAAAGACAGGGTCGGATAACATCACAGCTGAGCCCAGAATAATAGCAAGTGCTGTTAAGACAATCGGTAGAATTCGCTCTACACCGGACTCAATAACGGCTTCAGTGATAGAAGAACCTCGATGTTGATGTTCTAAAATAAAATCGATGAGTAACAGTGAGTTTCGAACAACAATACCGGCTAAAGCAATGACCCCTATCATGGACGTGGCAGTGAATGGTTGGTTCATTAACCAATGTCCAGGAAAAACGCCAATAATAGTTAGCGGTATAGCCCCCATAATAATCAGGGGAATAAAAAAAGACTGATAAAAAGCCGTTAGTAAAATATAAATCAAGACTATAGCCACAATAAAGGCTGAGCCTAAATCACGAAAAACATCTAACGTCAGGCGCATTTCACCAAGCCAAAAGAGTTGATTTGTAGCAAAGCGATTAGGCTGTGATTCATGAAACCCTAAATTCTCAACCGCCATTGAAAAGGGGGGCTTGGCAAGCATCTTTGTCGCAGAAGTGACCGCATACGCAGGACTCGAACCCAACACTTCACCGGTTACATAAACAACGGGCGTTTGATCTTTAGTGAAGATGGGTTTTTCTTCTTTATCTTCATGCAGGGTTGCAATTTGTGCCAGAGGGATTAGTTGTTGTTGTTGATTTTTTAGATACAGCTGATTAAGTACCTGAGCATCTTCACGTGCCTTTTGCGGAAGACGTAAGATGATGTGCTCGGGCTCTCTAGCATTGGGTTCATGTGCATTTCCGATGGAAATACCCTTGAACAAAGCACTTACCTCCTGCGCTACCGATTGTGGGGCTAAGCCTGCCAGCATGACTGCATTATGATTGATTTCAATGCGGTATTGACTGGTGTCTTGAGTTACCGAGTTATCAATATTTATCATGCCGTATATTTTGGGATACACTTCAGAGGTTATCTTATTTGCGACAGACCTCAATTCATTGTAATTAGACCCGTAGAGTCCTGCCTCCATTTGTGAGCGAACAGGCGGTCCAGGGGGGCTTTCAAAAAGCTTGATATGGCTTTGAGGATGTTGTTTTTGTAAAGACACAAGCCCCTGGTAAACCTGTGTTGCAATTTGGTGCGAGCCAATAGTTCGATGATGTTTGTTCACCAAATTCACGCGTATTTGACCGTATTGACTCCCTCTTAATAGATTATCTCCTCGCACCAGAGCGGCAAAATCTTCTGGGGCTGACTCGCCTAAATACAACTCCAAGTCGGTGACGTAAGGATCTCTTTGGATGGATGCACTGAGTTCGCTGAGTAACTCGTTTGTTTTCGTTAACGTGGCGTTAGCCCCTGCATCAACAGACACTAAAAAGGTATTCACGTTGTCATCAGGTAACATTTTAATTTCAACTCCTAACAGACTTAATGGGCCGTTAGGACCTGCTGGGCGAATAAATTGCCAGGCAGGTTGGAGTAATACCGCGAAGAGCAATAGTACAATACTCAAATAAAAGAGATGTCTTTTTTTCGATGAGTTAAGTAATCCTTTGAACAATACAAGGTACGCTCGCTGCAACCATGAGCTATGGTTCTGATGATGCTCATTCATTTGTTTTTTAGCTTTAGTTCTTAACCAACGATAAGCAAGATAAGGAACCACACTGTAGGCAATAAAGAGGGATACAATCATTGCCAATGGTGCATTAAAAGGTATAGGCGCCATAAACGGCCCCATCATTCCACCGACAAAAGCCATAGGCAGCAGCGCCAGCATTACTGTAAAGGTAGCAATAATCGTGGGTTTACCAATTTCATTGGCTGCATAAATAACCAAACGGGTAAAGTTTTTTTGCACACCCTTGATAATATGGCGGTGAATGTTTTCAATCACCACAATGCTATCATCTACTAAGAGGCCTAATGAGAGAATGAGTGCAAACAAAGTAATTCGGTTAATAGTCTGACCTGATAGCCAGCCAATACCAAGTACTAGGCACAAAATTAAGGGAATAGAAAAAACAACTACCGATGCTTCGCGCCATCCTAAAAACACCATAAGCAAGACCACGACACTAATAATCGCAATCCCCAAGTGCTCGACTAAAGTATTCACTGCATCATTAGCCTCATCTCCATAATTGCGAGTGATTGAGACATCGATTTTTTTCGGAATGACATGGCTATTTTGTAATTGCTCGAGTTTCTTCAAAATTGCTTTTGCCACATCAACGCCATTGCTTCCTTTTTGACGTGCAAGAGCAATGGTTACAGCAGGTTCTATATCTGCTTTCTTCGATTTGTCTTGGGTCCCATAAGCAAAAAAGGAAGCAATCGTTTCATCTTGAGGTCCTTTTTCAATAGTCGCAATATCTTTTAATAAGATAGGTTTGGCGCCATCAGTTCCAATAATAATATTGGCTAAGTCCTGATTGGAAATGAGTGAGCCCTCAATACGAAGAGGTGTTTCACTTAATTCATGCTCTATTGTCCCTGCGTCAAGACTGATGTTATTGATAGACAGAGCTTGTTGAATGTTAGCAATTGAAATGGCGTGTTCTGCCATGTGCTTTGGGTTCAGCCAGACACGAATCGCCTGAGGTGATGCGCCCATTACCCAGCTTTTCCCCACTTGAGGTACAGCGCGCAACTCCTCCAAGACTTTATCGGCAAACGTGCGTAACTCAACTGGATTTACGTCTTTAGCATGTAATGTCAGTGTCACTAGTGGAACATCATACAAACTGATAGAGCGGATTAAAGGCATTAAAGTACCCGGGGGCATTTTATCCATGTTGCTGTTTATTTGGTTATAGACCTTAACTAAGCTCGCCTCTTCATTTTCATTTACTTTAAAGCGTACTGTAACAATAGCTCCATCATTAATTGCCATCCCATAAGTATGCTCCACGCCAGAAATAGAGGCCATCAACCCTTCTAGCGGGCGAACAATTTGATGTAGCATTTCTTGGCCATCACTGCCAGGGCGACTTACAGAAATAGTTACTGCTGGAACAATAATTTCAGGATTATAGGTTCGTGGGGTGCGTTCCAGGGCAAGGACTCCAAACAACAGAATACCCATAATCAGTAAAAGAGTCAGCTTGGATTGAATAAAGGTTCGCGCCAAGTGCCCTGCTTTATTGAGCTTATTTTTGGAATAAAATGCATCCTTCACCATAGTCTCCCGATATACAATCGATTTATGCGCTTTTTATCGCTTTAGAAATTAGTTGATTACTGAGCATCAGCCAGTGGGCTTCATGGACCCTTAATTGATGAACCGCTTGCAGTTCTTGAGCTTTACTTTGAGTTAACTTCATCTGGCTCTCCAATAAAGCACTTAGAGGCACCAGTCCACGACCAAATCGCTGCTTTAGCTTTTGAATGACCGCCTCTTCTTTATTTGCTGTTTGTCGGCTTAATTGCAGTTCGTAAACAGTTTGTTTCTCGGCACGTTGTATTTGCTTAAATTGCAAATGCAGCTGATTTCGTTGCTCATCAAGCTCAAATTGAACTTTTTTGGCATTTGCACTTGCTACCTGGACAGCACCAGCACGTTCCCCGGCACTAAATAAAGTCCAGTTGGCGCCTAGCGCAATCGTATCTGACGGAAGGCCTGAGCCTATGGTATTTCCATTCCAATCATGCCTTAATTGCATCGACACTTGGGGCTTATAGAGCGCCAAAGAGGCAACAACTGCCGCTTTTTCTGCTTGAAGACGAGCACGCAGGGTTTTAATTGATGGATTCTCATTGATTGTTTGTGTCATCAATAAGGAGTTGAGTTTTGTCTTTGCGCACAAGCTTGTGTGCCGATTGGGTACAAATGTGCTTTCGGGACTACCAAGCAGTGTTCTAAAACCATCAAGCTCATCTTCTGTTTGAATTCTTGCATTAGATAAACCAAGAAGAGAGCTGTTTAAGTAAGCTTCTGCCATTAGTACATCGCTATCTAGGGTAATCGATTGCTTTTTTAGGTCCTTGGTTGTTGATAGAAACACTTTTGCTCGAGCAACCTGTCTTTGAGCGACGCCTACCAGTTCGTTGGCTGTTAAAAAGCGCTCATAGGACGCATAGACTTCATACGCCAGTTGATTTTGAGCTTCTTGATTGCCGCGTTGTGCGGATGCAACTAAAGCACGCATCTGTGCTTGCTGTGCTTTTATTTTTCCACCAGAATAAATAGGAACGCTTAGTTTAAACGCCGTATCCAGATTACTGTAATATCCTGGATGGTTTAATGCTTGTGGCTTGGTATATAAGGTATTTAGTCCAGTATATTGATTGGCGCCAAAATCAGCAAAACTGGCATTTCCCTGACTTAGTTTATAACCAAATACCGACATCGGATTATCAGTGCGTGCCCCGCTTACTTCAATCCCTAACTGTGGCCAACTCATACTGTCTGCTTGCTTTGAGGCCCCGACTGCTGCCTCTATTGAAGCGTTTGCCGCATGGATTTTTGGGTTATTAGCTAGAGCAAGCTTAATCGCTTTAGAATATGAGATGGGTACCGAGCCTGCGCAAAGAGAAGTCGACAGTGCACTTGTTACAATGATAAAAGCCATGTGTTTTCTTAGGGTAAGATAATTTATTAATAACATGACGGAAATCCTTTAATAAAACATTAGAGCATTCTAATAAATAGAGCGATTTTTACTCTTTGCAATAAATTAAGTAAAGCGTTGACAAAACAGCTTCTACCTCGGGCTTGCTAATAAAATAATAAACTCGAGTCCCTTCTTTTCTTACCGAGAGTACGCCTTCGCGCCTCATTTTAGCCAAATGCTGTGACAGCGCAGATTGAGACAAGCCGACAAGGGGTTCTAGTTCGCCAACCGTACATTCTCGCTTGAGGAGATAGCATAGAATGAGAAGCCTTTTGGAATTGGCTAAAAGTTTAAGTAATTGTTCTGCCTTAGAAGCATTGTTTTTCATCACTTCAAGGCTTGTGTTTATTATTGTATTCATAGGCTCATTATATTAGAAATAACTAATATTTCAATATCAAACATCAACTTTTCGGAATAACTGAAGCAATTGATACAACTGATTATTTGTCCTATCGCACGGTGTTATGGGTTCAAGTCTTTATAAAGAAAAAGATAGCCCTATTCTTACTTGTAATGATTTGTTCAAAAATTTAGAATGCAGCAAATTTATTATCCCTAGCTTTGGAGATTATAAAGTGCCGGTCACAGATTCTAATATCGCTTTAAAAGAAGTTTCAAGAGCAAAATTCCGTTCTAAGAAACCCAAACCAGAGGTAGTTCCATCGAAGGCAATCGCGGAAGAAAAACTTTTGCTCTTAGGTCAATTAGGTTTTGGGCCTGTTTTAGCAAGCACTTTATTCAGTACGTTTTCTAAGGAAACACCACTAACAGAGTTATCAACACAAGGTCGAGAAAGTTACATAAACCGTTTAGTTAGAACTTCTAGCTCAGCTGTAATCGGTAATTTTCTTGATTGCCTTATAGCTGTGGTGGATTCACACCCTGTTAATCTATGCCAATTTCTTGAAAGTTGTGACAGTAATGGCAGCACTGTTGGTCACGCCATTGCCAGTAAAAATCATCGTATGATCGGATCTAAATTTTTAAAATTGCTTACACAATTAGCCCCCTTAAATCCTGAATTCGTATTGAACCTATTAAAGAGAAAAGACAATAATGGTGAGGTCTTGCTCTTGCTATTCGCTAAAAGTAGAGATGCAAAAGTTCAGACACAATTACAACATGTGCTGAGTCTCTTGTACCGATCACATCCAGATAAAAAAATCATCGCACTCTTTTCTCTACAAACCACATTTGGCGATACGATTGGGCATTATTTGACTGCAAAAAATGTGCGTGACTCAGGAAAAGCTTATTTAGAGCAATTAATTTCCATTGCAAAACACAGTCCTGATAAAGTGCTCAAGGTTTTATTTTTAGTAAATAAGAATGGGGCGACTATCGGTCATTACTTCGCTGGGTCTATAGACACAACAAATACCCTACTCTTTTTGCAATTATTACTCGTTTTAGCTCAAAGTAAAAAACAGGAAGTGCTGAATTTATTAAAAGTAAAATACGATAAAAATAATTTGGTTGAACATCTGTCAGTTCAGGACGAGGAGGATAATGAAATTTATCGCTTGATTAGCGAAGTATTGATTAGTCTTGTAGATATTGATCCAAGAGAGGTTCTGAAGTTGTTATTAGGCTCTTATCGTAGCACTAAAGTAGGATGTAGATTAATAGATAGAGCACCTACTAATATCCCCAACGTTATTACTTTGCTGTTATGTCTCATCAAAACAGAGCCTCATCTATTATTAGAAGATTTTGAAACAAATGAAGATGATAGCAGCAGTGATTCTGATGTTCGTTGCGAGGATGCTTACAAGAACATACACTCATCCGTTATCCGGTTATTATTTGAACAGGGCTTTCCAAATACTCCCCAATTTTGTAGGAATTTATCATCTTTTTTATTAATTGCGGTTCGATTTGATCGAGAAAAAATTGACTTCTTATTAAAAAGTGCTCGGCGTAATTTGAATTCAATTGGTCAATTAGTGAGTCGATCATTGGATCCTTTATCCATTTGCAGATATGCCTTGTTATTGGATGAAATGAATGCTTCTCCAAGTAGCTCCTTTCTCGAAAAATGTCGAGTTGCTAATGTCGCTGGACAAATAGTGGACTTAGTAAAAAGCGATTTATTAGACAATGCAGAGAAAAAGGAAATTGCTACATTGGCTTTAAAAGCAGGCAGCACTTTAAATTGGCTTATTAATTCAACCCACTCCCCTGCAGAACGTTCCAAAAAAATCTTTTGTTTTTCTTTTTCTTTTTTTCATGAACCCAAAGATTATTTTAGAGATATGGAGATAGTTCTTGAGCGATGCTCGGATGAGAGGATAGGACTTAGAATAGTCTAAAATTCGATCGACTTAGAAGCAGGAGTTGTAAAAATGAAGTTTTTTTGTTCAAATAATTTAGGTGCTCATTCGTCTGCAACCACCTGTAAAGCGGTTAATGAAAAATTAAAGATTCATCAAGTATTGCATGTGCCAGATGATCATATATTCAATGTAAACAGCAGAACAGTATTTGCAAGATCAGAACATCTTGAAATATATCGAGCTGATGACTTCGATAGCAAATCATCAGTTACGGTAACCCATACTGGTTTAAAGACCTCTAAATCGATAAATCTCAAGGGGTCTGCTTTTGAGCAATGCAGGCAAGTGCATCAATTCTTTAGTGAGTGCGGTATCACTAATCTTACGCTTGCTCAAACGATTTGCTCGACCCATAGTATTGATACAACCCTTGAGCGTCTAGGTCATTCTATAGTTTCTAAAAAATAAGCCTCTTGCATTTTCTAAAAGGAGGAATATGATTACTTATCTTATATCGTTAAAAGGATTTATCTCTCATGAATTTCTTATCAACCCGTTTAGTCTTATTGGCTACAATCACTGTGGCAAGCAATGCTTTTGCAGGTGAGATGGCTGTTACGACTCCAGCTTCTTCAAAATTTTATATTGGTGTAGGAATGGGGGCTATTTTTTCAAATAGTACTAATAGTTTTACTGCGACCTCCAATTCCGTCTTATATTCACCTACTCAAATTGGCACCAGTTTATTTACCTTGAACGATGTTAACTGGCAAAATAAATTCTCTAATGGTTTTGATTTCAACGCTGTGGTCGGTCAGCAACTCTTCTCTAATAATCGTTTCGATTTCGAATTTTTATATCAAAATATTCAACGTGATAGTTTTGGTACATACGGTTGGCGTGAACAAAACAGTACGACCGGTGCGATTTATGCCCAGCAGGCCAATAATAAAATCAGCCAAATTGCCGGTAGAGCGACTACCTACTCCTTCCTAACAAACATATCCCATGACTTTAATAACTTTGGCAAATGGCAACCATTAATCGGCGCAGGCGTCGGAGTGGCATGGCTGAGGGCGGGAAGTATCCAGACGGATAACTCTTTAAACATCGATGATCCTAACACCCCACTTGTTGAAACAGCACCTGCTATTCAAACTAGCCCGTCACTTTATGGAACTGCCTTTGCTTGGCAATTTAAGGTAGGCGTGGGTTATCAAGTCAGTGAAATGGCAATAGCAACTCTGCAATATCGTTTGTACGGAACAACAGAATTCAAAGGCAGTTCAAGCAGCATCATCACTAGTCCCGGTACAATTGGTCAAGCTAACTTTTACGTGGGTGAGCATGATATAAATCCATTATTGATCCACGCATTAGAATTAAACATGCGTTTTAATATATAGATACACGTTTTTCTTACAAAAAATATAACGCACCTAATCGTGCGTTTATTTATTTTTGCGGAGAAATATTATAAAAAAAGTAGGTTGGGTTATAACCCAACAAACCCACTTGGATTAGCATCTAAATTTAGAGTAAGTCTAGAGGGTCAAACATTAAAGGCAATGCTTGACCCACAGGATAGTAGTAAGTACCCAAACTATATAATTTAACGTGGTCCCATACTTGCTGATGGTTGTTCAACAACAGCCTTAGGAATGCTCGCAAGAAACTCTCTCAGCGAAGTTAATTTATACTCAAATTCTTCGGCTAATTCTGGGTGGATTTTTTGTTTTTCTTCGAACAATTCAATGACTTTTTCCAGATGCTTAACACGGTCGGTAACTTTTTCTTTATCGAGGTAAGCATTAAACTCGGAAGCCACTCTTGATTCAATTTTAATAAATTGCTCATGCGTTGATAAACAGTTCAGTATATGAGTATCAAAATACTTTGATAAAAGATCTTGACGTATTTCATCATTTAAACCAAATGTCTTTACAAAAGCATTTTTGGCAGCCATCAAACCAACATAATGCTGTCCCATCATATGAAAAAAAGATATTAATGGAAGGTGTTTAAATTGCTCTAGGTTTTCTGCTACATATTTTTGATACTCAGGTGATTGAGCTTTTTGATACTCACTAAATCCCTCATTGTGAAACCACTCATTGAGCGATTTACCTTCTAATCGTTTGTCCTCTAGAATAAATTTTGGCAGGCTTTCAATTAATTTTTGAGCTTCTTTTTCAAAAATACCAAAATAGGTAACCTTAGGCATATTTTCACATCCTTAAAAATATTAATAAATAGTTCAGTACATTCCCTACGTCGCGTAATCTAGATGATATTTAAAGTTAAAGCAATTACCCCCTCAGGTATTGTGATGACATTAAGAGCTTAAATTCTTAATTCCTAACTACTGTAAAACCATTCACTTTTTCTTCGGGTAATTCGGGTAAATACATGGGCAAACAACAGGCAGACAAACATGCTAAAGCACCTATTGAACAGCAGCACATAGCGCTCGCAAGGATAGTTGAACCTAAAGCAGCATAACCTATCGTGTCGGCGAGGGGCATCGAATTGGAGGCAATATTTAACAAAAATCCATATCCTATCAAATCACCTAATATGGCAACTCCCACCACAGCGGCTAGGTCAAGTGTGCAAGATCTTTGAGTATCCTCAGACTGTGTGTTCTCTTCACTGTTGGCTTCAACGTTCGCTTCAGTTTTCGCTGGAGTATCAAAAAAACATGCTCGATATTTATTAGCCATCACAGCCCCGGTGATGAGCGCGATGCCCCCCCCTAGCAAGCCACCACCAGCAGCTCCTATTTGAGCACTTACTTTCAGTTGATCTTCAACTGCACCTAAAATCGCAGCACCTGTAACTACTGAAGCAGAAGTAAACCCTGCATTTAAGCCTCCAAAAACGACAGTTCCCGTAGTGATGCTGGCGGTTATTTTGACTGCTGGACTCTTCAAAACGCTTTTCATCTCTGCTGCTGCGATATCTAGATTTTTTTTAACGTCATAATACCCGAGCGGATTAAATAATATCTTGTTAATATATCCTATAGCCTTACTGTACATAGATCTTAAAGTACCCATTTGACTTCTCCTTATGTGCTACAAAAATTGTCACGAAGTCTACAGAAAATACGCAAAGGATCAAGCATTGCTTTTTGCCTAACGATTTTACGATGTAGCTTAAGTAGCAAGAGTTGCTATAGATTCAAGGCATCCAGTAAATCTATTGGATGACCCTCTAAATTAGGAGAGAGAATTTGCAATGGAATTTAATAAATTATAAACTTTGGTCCAGAATTTTTGACATGGACATCAAATATGAATGCTCGACTTTCCCTCATTACTATTGCCTTATTAAACATACAATCAGCTTACTCATCTCCCTCTCTTCTCAACAGTGATACCGATTATCCAAGTCGAGTGACTGGGCAGTTCTTAACTGGCAGTGATGATCAGCTGGGTGGTTTTGCGGACACAATGATTCCCTTCATCCAAAACAAGGACCGTATTTATTTTGCTGATGGCGCGTTAATGGCGGGACAATATGGTCGCTTAACTTATAGTGGTGGTTTAGGATACCGTGGTATTCAAGAGTTCCAGATAGCGAAAGGTATTTTAGGTGCTTATGTATTCACCGATTATTATCAAACTGCACTAAATAATGAATATTGGCAATTAAATCCTGGTTTGGAATGGTTGAACGAACGCTACGAAGCGCGTCTTCAAGCTTACGTCCCCTTAAATGATAGGACACAAAGTTATGCAAGTACGCTCGCAAGCCAAGTGCCGCAAAACATTATCAATGATTCAGGAAACAACAGAAGCGCATTAAACTATGTCACAGGACATACTTTATTTGACACCCCAGTGGATTTGGTTGAACAATTTGGCCCCGGTGTAGAACTCGAAGTAGGTGGTTTTTTTGATGTAGGTCGAGGACTATGGCTTCGCGCTGGTGGATACCATTTTAATTATCAACACGCAAATAATATTAATGGCGTACAAGCCAATGCTGAAATGGCGATGACTAAAAACGCCTCATTGATTATCCAAAACAATTACGACAATCAAAACAAAAATCGTTTCTCAGTTGGCATACGCCTTAACTTGGGTGGCTCAACTGCCCCCATAGGCACTTTAGAGCAACGCATGACCTCACCGATTATTCGTCATCAAGCTAGACAATCCTACGGTGAAGCCTTGCCTTCAAGACAAAATTTTATAGCTAGTGGTCCTACTTTTGCCGATAATGGTATTTGGTTTTTTAGCCCGAATGGGACAAATCAACTCTTAGCACCGATCACTTTTGCTAATTGTACAGCAGAAAATCCTTGTTTGACCATTGACTCCAATATGGCACTACAAATTGCGGGCTTAACTCCCAGCGCTAAACTTTTCTTTGAGTCAGGTAGTTATAGCCTGCCATCGAATAGCGGCTCTAATTGGACCAACTTACGAAATGGTCAAAGTGTTTGGGGACGTGATACTGGCTGGGTAAGTGCAGCAAGTGGAGCTAATCGACCATTAATTAATGGTGGCTTGTATTGGGGCAGCACCTTACAATTAGCAAATGGTGCTATTTATGACACTAAAGTACTTAATAGCGAACAGCAATTACCTACTTCTATCACTAATCTAGCAGGTCCTGCTGTAGTTGCAGTTGGCGCTTCTGGTGATCTTTATTCAAAAAACAGTGATATTACTGCCTTTGATTTAACGCATAGCAGTTCGAGTGTTCGTGGGTTTCTATCCACAACTGCGACCATATTAAATAGTACATTTATGGTCAATTCAAACTCTTTGAATGGAGGTGGTTTTATACGTGGAATAGCCTTGAGGTCTGCGGGAACAATAACTAATAGCTCTGTTAATGTAGAAGAAACATCCTTTGGGGCTACTGATCTGAGTATAGCAGGCATTTTATCTACGGGTTCTGTGGATGTTTCTAACACTACGATAAACGCTAGGGGCATCAATTTTGGCTCAGGCTCGGGCACAGTAAGCGGTGTAGCAACTACGGTGAATGCCTTTGTTACCAATAGTTACATCTCGGCCTACGGTAAAAGCGGTGCAAACCAGCTCCTTGTAAGAGGGGTTGCTGCGAATCAGAATGCGTTTGTATCATCGAGCATTATTAATTCATCTTTAGATTCTATCAGCAACGTGACTTCCTTTAGTGATGGTGTTCTTTCTTTAAATTTTACAACAGTACAAAATAGTAGTATTTCTACAAGTATCCGAAGTATGGGGATAGGGCAAGCAATTGCAAGTGCTGTTGAAGGCTCTAATAATGTAACTGCGGTAAATAATTCCATCACGAGTAGTGCGTTTACGACTTCCAACGGTCTTGTTCAAGCATCGGGTATTTTTAGTGTAAACGCTAATGTCACAGCGACTGGTAACATCATTTCTAGTACGTCAACTTCGGAAGGTTCTGGGCTTGCTCAATCGGTTGGAGTCAATGCTGGAGCATCTGCATCAATAAATGATTCCAACCAAATAACGGTCACCGCTAATGCAAATGGCACCGGTACCGCTGATGTTATTGGTGTTTATGCTAATACTGGTATTCTTTTTAGCGGCTCACCTAGCTACATCAATTTAATTACTACCCCTGGTGGAACAGCAGACAGCAGTTTTGGATCGGCAGCAACAAATACTAATAATTCGCAATGTACTGTAAATGGCGTGACTGGACCCTGTTAAGATAGAGATTAGGGATTAGATCTAAATGACACAATTCTAAATGATATATAGAGTGGGCAAAGCATAGCGTGCCCACAAAATAAATCCGCGTTGCGTCCATATTTATTGTTGTGAAAAAACCTCAAAAGAAGTCGTAGCTTGTTCGCGGTCCTGCACAAGATTTTTTTTGGGGTCCACCTTTTTACCATTCATCCAAAATTCATTCAAAGACCTATTTTCTATAGGCAATGGATTTCGTTGAGATGTTTCAACTCCTTTAGTTTGATTAACTTCATGTTTTGAAGAAGACGATTGTCTTGAAGCCTTATGAGTTATTACTAATTCTAAAGTCTTATATAATTCAGATAGGTTGGAGTTGTTACGCGCAAGTCGCATCGCAGCGCCGTTGAATGGATTTTCGGTATGTTGTCTTAACCAGGAAAAAAATTTCTCTGAGGCTTGATAATCAATACTCTTTGGGTTTGATGCGCAATAATTTAAATAAACAAATAAAGGAGACTCCCAGTGTTTAGATCTTTGTGGAATTGCAGGTTGCCATTCACCTAACATCATTGCTTCTTCCACAAAACCATGTTGGAGTAAGCAAATAAAACCATCCTCACCTTTTATTTTGGTTTGGAACGGTGGTGTACGATTAAGAATTTCCTTAAATAAAGATTGTCTTACTTTATCCACACCTTTGTGTTGATTTTCAAGCATAGCAGCGATGAAATCATGAAGGAAAGTTACAGATTCAATTGGTTTTGAAGCAATGAAAGCTTCATAAAGATATTTAGCGACGGGATAGTTAGATCTCTTTACTGCTTCATTAATTACAGAGGCATTGTTTGTAATCTTTGACCGCTCTGTATTTTCGAATAAATACTGTAATAAAGGAATTGATTTATCAGGACTATATCTCGCTAAAAAATGGAGCACATGACGCCCGCTTGAATCTGCAATATAGGGATCTGCGCCTCGTAAAATAAGTAGTTTAAAGGTCTCAAGATGGTCTTGTGTGCTGTGATTCACATCTAAATTAGCAGCCAAAAGGACAAATGGTGTTCTTTTTTCCCAATGTATTTCTCTAACTCCACCACCAATATAGTAGTGAATGTTATCACAGTATGCATTGATCTTTTCTCCATTAGACAAGCAACAATCAATGATTCTCCGTAGATAAATACCTTGATCCTTTAGATAAAGCATTGAAAGTTGTAGAAAACTATAGTTACAAGACGGTTCATATGTTTTAAAACTGTTCCTTTGAAACGGTAGTAATAACGAAATGATCAAAGGATCTTTATCGAAAAATGCTTGATGATCATGTTGTAAATTATGATTGAACTCTGTTGGACAACCCGCAAAATAAAAATCATTACTTGGATTCCATCCTTTTCTGATCATAAATTTAAAAATTTCCACACAAAATTCATCATAGATTTCTTTATCTATGTCCATTTTCGTTCCATCATGGGTATAAATAGGCATTGTAAATGATCGCAATGAATTGCATAAAACACTAAGCTCGATCTTCGAACACTGAGCATTTTCTAATGAAGGAATCAATTGTATGCCTTCTTTAAGATCCTCATTAGAGAGACTATTCTCTTTGTAATGTATTTTCTTTAAAATGGGCGCAAATTCTTTTAAAGCCACTAGTTCGTGCATTGGTGATGATTGCGTTTGTCCCATATTTTCTTCCTGATAACTAGGGTGGATTGACAATTGAAGCACCACCTACATGCCACTCATCCAGTAGATGATTCAAATTAAAAACCATTTTATCCCAGCATTTCACTACGTCCCGTGGCTTGTCCACGGGATCCAGAGATCTCATTCCTACACGAGATTCCTAGATCCCTCGGACACAAGCCGAGAGACGTAGGGACGGATTCAGTTCTCTAAGTGGGATGGCTCATTGACTCAACAACTACCCCTTCCACCGTCAAGATTCATGTTGGGTAGCGACCCAACTTGCCTGCTAAACAATAGTACAAAATGATTGAGGTTGATGATCGAGTGTTAATGGCTCTTCGAGATCTACCTTTTCACAGTGAGGTTTCTTGTAGGGGCCAGATTTATAGAAATAGTTGTTAATACATTGGATATTATCACCTTTAACTGTTTTAACCTGGTGATTAAGTAGGGTTTTTTGTTCAGAATCCGTATCATCTTTCAGAGTCACTTGAAGAACAGGCGAATATTCCACGTAATTGGCTGCACTAGTCGTACTCATAAGTTGGGTATAATTATCAGCAAAAATTACTGCTTCTTGTTCAGATTCGAATATTATAAAGGTTTCGCTTTTTTTGGCGATTTTAATGATGTCAGCGTCAGTGAGGTGTTTTTTTTCTGTGGTAAAAGGGTTTTGTAACCAACCTCTTTCCATCACTGGGGTGGTAATCGAACAGACGGCAAAATACATAGTACGTTTCCTAGTATGCTAGTGAATTTATCGGCATTAATTGTACATCACGCCCATCATTTAATCAAACGAGGGGTTGTTGTCGAGGTGAATTTAGCTCTGCTGAATTAGAGAGTGTGTTATTGGGTCAAAAAGACTCAATCTATCGCTCTTGTCTTGACCATTTCGATGATAGATTGCAAAATGCATGACTTAAATATTCACATGGATTTAGAGATGCTCATAGAATTAGAGAACTTAAAAAGGGAAATAAATGGACAACTACTCATTTTAGCTGCTGCCGAGGGCAATATTGCTGAAGTTAATCGCCTTTTATTATGTGGTATTGACCCTGGTTTCGTAAACAAAGATGGAGATAACGCTCTAATCTATGCAGTTAGACTGAAACATTTGCCTGTTATTTTAGCGCTTGCCGCTGCAGGGTTTGATTTAGAATTCGCTGATAGCAATGGTAATACACCACTTATCCATGCTGTAGAACTTGACTTTCAAAAACTGGGTTATGAATTACTTCGTAGAAAAGTGAAACTCGAAACCAAAAATAAAGCCGGGCATAATGCCCTCTTTGTTGCACTATCCAAATTACATACGCATCTAGCAATCAAGTTAGTAGAAGCCGGTGCTGACTTTGATGTCGTTATTGAAAACAATTTAACTCCCTTTTTACTGGCAATTCATAATGATTATGCTGTTACAATAGGCCACTTCATTGACATAAAACCAGAAAAACTAGACCAAAAAGATCATAAAGGTGACACTCCTATAATGGCAGCACTTAAGTTTGACAGTATCAAAGTATTTAAAAAATTAATTGAATTAGGAGCTAATTTAGAAATCACTGACAGATTTGGTGAGACTCCTTTAATGCTTGCGGTTAAGACTAATCGTCTCGAGTTTGCCAAAGTTTTGTTGGAAAACAAAGCAAGCATTGAATCGATTAACAAAGATGTGAAATTAATCGATATGGCAACTTCGGATGAGATGCGAGAATTAATAAAAAAAGTTGCTCTCACCAAAACGTTTAGAGGACGATTGAAAGCCTCTCGCTTCAAAGGAGAAATTCCCGAACACTTATTATGCCCAATCGATCTAGATTTATTCAATGATCCAGTTACTGTGAATTGTGGGCATACTTTTAATCGAGAATCCCTTAACCAACTATTTTATAAACCTGATGCCCCTAAACTTTCAAAAGTAGAAGATTGTCCCTGTTGCAGAAGCCCAATCCCTGTGACTGAGCTCAAGAATAAAACAACGATTTTTATTAAAGAACGAGTAGAGGAATTTGTTGAAGAACAAGAACAAATACACAGTCGCAAGAAACGTGTGCGAATTCGAAAAAATACATTTTTTGAAATTGAACCGGACAATCCTGCGACCTTGAATCTTCCAGCGCCCACTGCTACTTGGTAGGTTGGGTTATAACCCAACTAATGAATTCAACCGAGGAGTCGAGACTGAATCCTCACTGAAATACCGTAACAATGAATAAAATAGAATTATTAAAAAAATTAAGCCTGGATTTAGATTTATTTGCACAAGTTAAAATAGATGGCATGAGCTTGGATCAACCGATAGATCGGCATGCAGGTTGGGTGTTTAAGCATATCTATTCTAAAGGTTACCTTGGTCGTAAAGTTGAAATCAATAAACCTTCCCGTGTCCACCATGGTATCGAACATGTAGGCCGTGCTGCCTTTTATGCACCTGTGTTTGCTAATTTTTATCGCAAATATTATGACCCGGAAGCATTAGCACTTACGGAATCTGATCTTCATTTAATTCAAATTGCATTATTGTTCCATGACAGCGGTCGCGTTAGTGAGGGGATTGATGATACTGATGAAGAAAGTGGTTTAATGCTGTATTTTTATTTAACTGAATTAGGTGTGGATAAAGAAAAAGCCATTTTACTCGCAGAAGCGGTGGCGAATAAAGATGTAAAAGATAATGATTATAAGGTTTTAACTGAATGTGAGAGTGGGTTTAGTTGGGTAAAAATCAAAAGAGATCCTAAGAATATTTATCAGAAATTAGTTCATGATTCTGATTGTATCGATATTATTCGTGCACGAGATAAATACGAAGCAAAATACCTGGATTTTATGCAAAACATAATCCTAGGCGAAGGGAAAATTGCTAATCAAGACGCATTCGATGAGTTGGCTTTTTTAATCATTGAAGTCCGAGATGTAATTAATATTCAAGGTGATTCACGTTTTAATCTCCAACTACCTGTCAAAATGAAGTATCAACATGAACAGGCTTATAATCAATTGTTGGAGGATATCAAACCTGCACGTCACCCCATATTAAGTGTATTAGGTAAAGGTGCTGTTCTTCATACACCTGCAGCTTTGGCGCAATTAAAACTCATTGATAAAACGCCTTTTGATAAAACAAAAGGTATAACGGCAGAAAATCTTAATGCAGCACGACGTGAAGGAAAATTATTTTCCCGCTCTGTTATAACGCCTTCACGATTGGGAAAAAAGGTTAAAACCTCTGGCATACAAGAAACGTATGCTGGAGTTGAAATACGAAAAACTGCGAGAAGAAAGGGTGTTTCCACCGGAACTAAAAAGCCCAACCATGACGCTAAACAGGGGAACCCTTACCGTTCTACCGCGATGGGCGGTTTTACTTTTACTAATAGTGGATTTTTGATTGTTGATCCTGCCCTGTCGCAGATTAACCAGGTTTCTATTACAGATTTCAATAGCGGTTTTGCTAAAAAAAGTAAATGGAGAAGCGGCGAGTCCGAAGTCTCTGATGAAGAAAAACAAGCACAATTAAAAGTTGTGCTTAATGCATTAAAAAGTGGTGGTGTTTACGAGCCTAAATACAAATCACCGCACACTGAAGTTCTCTGCACGCTTACTAATTTTGATGCGGTTTTTTATAATCACGACGATTGTATGGTTCAACAAAGCCATCAACCGCAAGCCACACCATGGCATAAACATGCCCCCTACTTACAGGCTTTATATTTACGTCAAGAATACGCAAAATGTTTTCATGTAAATCTTCCGATTTTTTATTACTCGGGTTATGAATGTTTTATAAAGCAAGAAAAAGACTATTCTTCGCAGGAAATAATTAACATGTGGGGAGAAATGCTTGCCGATCACATTAAATCGCAATTAGCAGATCATAACTTTGCAGTGCTTAATCAAACGAGTGATCAATTAAAAGTAGCTTGTGTTTACAGCGCAAAGGCAAATTGTGATGATTTTCTTCCAGTTGATAGGCATTATAGTGAAGAGACAAAAGAAATTATTTCTGATTTAGCTTTGTCTCTTCAAAAAGAGTTAGGTGAAGAGTATGAAAAAAACTTTATAAAAAAGCTTGAGACATCCACCGATTCGATTTTTGAATCAAAAATGTATTTATTTCTCATTGCTAACCCTGCGTTAAGTGAACAATTTAAAGAAACCATTGAAAAAAACATCGAGCAACACTTATCTAAAAGAACTGACCTTGACCCACTCTATAAGCTGATTACTACGTGCGATTATGAATATCAAGATCGTATTCCATTAAAAACTATTTATGCTTTAGCTAAATCTTGTCAAAGCAAAAAATATGTTAAAGAAATACTTCGGTTAGCGCGTGGAGCATCGGATGAAATGCTAACTAAAATGGAAAATAAAGAAACTATAAAATTTGGTTACGCTCCTGTAAGTAACATCCGCGCACTCCTTGGCTTTGTAAGTGACTTTGATTTAAGTGAAGATTATCAAGTACCAATTATTAAAGAAGTAAAAGCCTTAATGAAAGTAACTCACTGGTATTATGTTAAATCTGGTGAATGGTGGGAGTGGGTATCCTCCTTACTAGAGTTCTTAGTTAAGAATAATCATCAGGCGATTTTGGCAGAAATAAAAGAAGATGCACGGGAGCTGTTATTGAACCACCAAGCCTTATTTCGGGGTGATTTTCAGCCTAAAGATCCTGAGAGAGCTGGTTCTGAACTCAAATCAGTCTTAGAAACCTATCTACTACTTTCCCAGTTTTGCGGCGTTACTAAAGAAGAAAAAAAATCAGTTATTATGAGTTTTTTAAAAAAGTTTAATGCACAGGATAAAAATAATAACTGCCAATTTAATTTTCAAAATGAATTTGATAGGGTTCATGTTCTCAACAAATCCGGTTTACTAGCCGATAACGATGTTTTTCAGCAAGTCCTGTTCCATATCTCCGACCGGAAAATGGAGTATAAACACTATCAATTAGTTTATAATTTTGAGCACTACTTTAATAATCTTGTACTTTTGGCCCAAGCAGTACCTGCGGAAGATCTTTGCGATACTAAAATTGAAATGTTGAATAGCGATTTTGCCAAACGGGTGGAGAAAACAAATTTACAAGCACTTATTGATCTATTAAATAAGCAAACGATACACCCAGTAATTGCTTTAACTGAAGAACTGCAAACCATTATTGTGAATAAATGCGAATTACTTTTAAATCAAATAGCAGAAAATAAGCCAGAGGAATTGTCTGTATCTCGCTGTGCAGAAATTGCAGCATTTTTTGCCTTGATAGATCATTTAGAACACTATGAAATACGGCATCCTGAGTTTGCAAATATCCTAGCTTTAAAAAAGACGGTTGCCAATCAACTGCAATCGGCATCGGTTAAAATAGGAAAATATGAAGTCGTGCAACCCATGTTTGCTGCAAAAGCCTGTAAGTTTAAGGCAAAAGAAATCGAGGAGATTGTTAGCAAACCTCTAACTATTTCAAATTTTAGGCCAGGTTTTTGGTCCCATCCAAATACTGTAATTTGTCTCCCCGCCCCCAAATCTTTCGCGCAAATAATATTAGAGCGATTTGCATTTAAGTAAATAAATCCATGCCTACGTTCCGCGCTTTATGCGCGGAATCCAGCTCCTATCTTAATCTAAGATCCCTGGATACCGTGCATAAAGCACGGTAAGTTGGGGTAAGGTGCCTACGTTCCGCGCTTTATGCGCGGAATCCAGCTCCTATCTCAATCTA